>Ga0209656_10000003_pt1 | contig 236258 bp, 177 predicted proteins | sample BogFormECP12_OM2_FD_188239 | JGI IMG/M metagenome (GOLD analysis project Ga0209656, IMG submission 188239) | Bog forest soil microbial communities from Calvert Island, British Columbia, Canada - ECP12_OM2 (SPAdes) (version 2) | ecosystem: Environmental > Aquatic > Freshwater > Wetlands > Bog ...
CTGGTTGCGGCGGGATTGCTGCCGTACGTTCCGCTGCCGAACTTGCCGGGAGCTTATCAGAATTTTCACTACGTGACTTCTACTACCAGCGACAGCGACGACCTGAACGTGCGGATCAATCACACCCTGGGCGCCGCGCCTGTGGGAGGCCGGCGAGGTGGTGGGCGCGGGACTCCGCGCAACAATCTGACGTTCGGCTTTCACTATCACGGATCGAAATCGAACATTACGAATCCATTTCCCAGCGTCGGCGGCAGCACCAACGTCCGCAGTTTTGACGTGCCGCTCGGCTGGGTGAAGAGCGTTGGCAAGCTGACCAACACCGTCCGCTTCGATTTCAATCGCAGCCGCACGCGCTCGCAGAATCTCTACGCGTTCAACGAGGACATCGACAGTGCGCTGGGAATCACGGAAGTCTCGACCAATCCGTTTGACTGGGGATTGCCCCGTCTTTCATTCAGCAACTTTAACAGCCTCTCGGATGTGAATCCGCAGCTCCTGCGTAACCAGACCTACACTTTTTCAGACTCTGTGGTTTGGACGCATGGCAAGCACTCCTGGCGCTGGGGTGGCGACTTCCGGCGCGTTCAGCTCAACACGGAGACCAGCAGCAACGCGCGCGGTTCGTTCACCTTCAGTGGCTACAACACATCGGAACTGTTCCCCGGTGCGCCGGGCCAGCCCCCCACGCAAATGCCGGGCACGGGATACGACTTCGCCGACTTCCTGCTCGGCTTTCCCCAGACGACGTCGGTGCAGTTTGGACAGGACAATTATCACTTCCACGGCAATTATTGGGATTTGTATTTGCAGGACGAATGGAAGCTTCGCGGAAATCTGACGCTGAACCTCGGCGTGCGTTACGAATACGTCTCGCCGCTCACGGAAGAGAACAATCTGATCGCCAACCTTGATCTTTCGCCGGCGGTGCTGAATCCGCCGCTGGGTACGCCGGCTGTTACGGTGGTTGTGCCCGGACAGCCCGGACCCTATAGCGGCAGCCTGCCCGACAGCCTGGTGCGGCCCGATCGCAAGGGGTTTGCGCCGCGCGTCGGGTTTGCCTGGAAACCATTTTCCAAGACTGTGGTGCGCGGCGGATACGGAATTAACTACAACACGGGCGCTTATCAGACCATCGCGCAGCAACTTGCATTCCAGCCTCCGTTTTCAACCGCAGAGACGAACATCCAGAGCGCTCCTGGAGACCTCACGCTGGCCAGTGGATTTCCGACGCCATCTTCCAATCTCACCACCAATACTTACGCGGTAAATCCTAATTATCGATTTGGGTATGTCCAGATCCGCAATCTGGATATCCAGCAGCAACTGCGTCCGACGTTGTTGCTCAACATCGACTACACGGGGACCAAGGGCACCAATCTCGATATTCTCGAGGCGCCCAACCGGACGATATCGGCATCGGGCATTCAGATTCGGATTCCGAACGTGCAGGCATTCACTTTTGAAAACTCCGTCGGTGACTCCGAGGCCAACGCCGCGTCGGTGCGCTTGCGCAAACGCTTGTCGAACGGCTTTTCCATCGGCGGGCTCTATACATTTTCGAAGTCGATCGATGATGCATCCTCCATCGGAGGGGGAGTCACATCTGGGTCGGGCAGTGACGGCCTGGGAGCGGGAGGGACGGGCGCTGCTGGCGGGGGTGCGGGTGCTTCGGCGGGCAGCGGGGCAAACAGCGTGGCCCAGAATCCCTTTAATCTTTCCGCGGAACGCGGGCTCTCCAGTTTCAACCAGACTCAGAGATTCACTGCCGATTATTTGTGGGAATTGCCGTTCGGACATGACAAGCGATGGCTCACCGGGAATACTCCCCTGCGCGCCATCCTTGGCGACTGGCAATGGAGCGGAGACTGGACTATTGCGTCTGGACTTCCCTTCACCCCTCGATTTGTCGGCGACGCCAGCGAGATCAACGGCGGTACGAACGGTACGTTGCGGCCAAACGTTGTACCCGGACAATCCATTCAGCTATCGCATCCCTCGATTAGCGAGTGGTTCAACACTGCGGCATTTGTCGCCCCGCCAACCGGGCAGTATGGCGACGCCCGGCGCAATAGCATCATCGGCCCAGGTAGCAAGGTTTTTGACATGGCGCTCACCAAGGTCGTCCCGCTGAACGAGTCGCGTGTGCTGGAGTTTCGCGCGCAGGCTACCAATATTTTCAATATACCGAATTACTCGTCAATTGATACGTCGGTCACTTCGCCCACGTTCGGCCGGGTCACGGCGGTTGGAGCCATGCGGCAAATAACGATGACGGCGCGCTTCCGCTTTTGAGGAGAGAACAGAATGATTTCGATCCCGAACCTATCGGCGAGCAGGATTGTAGCACCGTTGCTGCCATTCGCTCTTCTGTGCTCTTCCCTGCCCGCGCAGCAGCCGGCAGATTACACGTTTCGCGTGCAGAGCGATCTTGTGCTGGTGAATGTTACGGTCCGGGACAAGAATGGAAATTTTGTCCGCGGCCTCAAGCCGGATAACTTCACGATTCTCGAGGACAACAAGACGCAAAGAGTGGCCTCGTTCGATGTGGAGGACATCGACGCCGTGGCAAATCAAGATGTGGCGCAGGCGAAACCGTTGTCGAGTCCGTTGTCTCAAACGGCGAACTCCGCTGCGAGTGCTCCACCACCCGCAGGCGCGGCGAATCAGTTTAAGGATCGCCGACTCATCGTTCTGTTCTTCGATCTCTCCGCCATGGAGCCTGACGAGATCGACCGCGCCATCACCGCGGCCGAGCGCTATGTCGACAACCAGATGGCACCGGCCGATCTGGTTTCGATTGTTTCTCTGGGAAGCGCGCTGCTGGTCAACCAGGATTTTACTGCCGATCACGATTTGCTCAAGAAGCAGCTGCAAGCTTTCAGTACGGGCAGCGGCCAGGGCTTCGAAGAAGGAACTACGGGCACAACCGAAGGCACGCCTGACACCGGCCAGGCATTCACCGCGGACGACACGGAATATAACATTTTCAACACCGACCGGCGGTTGGAGGCGTTGCGGTCGGTGGCGGAGAAACTTTCTCACCTTGACCAGAAGAAGTCTCTGATTTATTTCTCCAGCGGCATGGACCGAACGGGCATAGAAAACCAGTCAGAACTGCGAGCAGCCACCAACGCAGCCGTGCGGGCAAACCTGGCGATCTACACGATGGATCTGCGCGGCCTGCAAGCGCTCGTCGCCGGCGGAGAGGCGCAGAACGCCAGCCTGCGCGGAACATCCGCGTATTCCGGCCAGGCTACAATCAACGCCTTGAATTCCAACTTCACCACGCAAGAAACTCTGGTCACGCTGGCCAGCGATACCGGCGGACGCGCCTTTCTCGATTCCAATGATTTCGGCCAGGTCTTTAAAGGAGTCCAGCAAGATACTTCGACCTACTATCTTCTTGGCTATCGCAGCACCAATTCGGCTAGGGACGGGCGTTACCGCCGCATTACCGTAAAAGTGAACGTTCCCGGCGTGAAGGTGGACCACCGTCGCGGCTACTACGCGCCCGCGGACTACAAACATTCCACCAAGGAAGACAAGGAGCTTCAACTGCAGGAGGAACTCGCCTCGGAACTGCCCACGACCGACCTGCCCCTGTATCTGAGCACTGCCTATTTTCGAATGGAGACCAACAAGTTTTACCTTCCTATTTCGCTGGTCGTGCCCGGATCAGAAATTCCTTTCACGCGCAGCAGTGATCGCGACAAGGCAACGCTGGATGTGATCGGCATCGTGACCGACAGCCAACACCACGCCATTACTCAGATTCGCGACACGGTCAACCTTGCCTTAGATACCGCGTCCGAAGTGCAGAAGAAGAATGTGCAGTATGACACTGGACTGAGCCTGCCTCCCGGCAAATTTCACCTCAAGTTTGTCGTAAGGGAAAACCAGACTGGCCGTATGGGCTCGTTCGAAACGGATGTGGAAGTTCCGGATCTCAAGTCGCAGCCGCTGAAGATGAGTTCGATTGTCCTCGCTAGCCAACTTCAGCCCGCGAAGAAAAGCGCGAACCTCAGCCCACTGGTTCGTGACGGCTCGGAGATCATTCCCAACGTGACTCACGTCTTCTCGTCGGGACAGCATTTGCGGCTCTACTACGAAGTCTATGACCCGGGAAGAGCGAGTGCTTCCGGCACGACAGAAGCAGGCGCAGCCAAGCCTGGTATTCATCTGCTTTCGAACGTCGCGTTTTTCCAGGGAAAGACCAAAGTATTCGAGAGCTCGCTCGTCGAGTTAACCGAACTGAATGCTCGCGACCGCAAGGCCGGAGTCTTCCAGTTGGAGCTGCCGCTTAGCTCTCTGAAGCCCGGGTTTTATACATGTCAGGTGAACGTCATTGATGACGCCGCCGGCCTTTTTCTCTTCCCCAGGCTGGCGCTGCTGATTCGACCTGAAAGAGCAAGCCCAGCCGGCACTCGCTAAGCCGCGGCCAGATAAACGTAGCGCAGAATAAACAGGACGGTCAGGATCCAGATCAGCGTATTGATTTCGCGAATCTTCCCGGAGGCGATTTTCACGACGGTGTAAGAGATCAGACCAAGGCTGAGGCCGGTCGCGATGCTGAAAGTAAGGGGCGTGGCCAGCATGGTAATGAACGCGGGAACGGCTTCACTGAAATCCTTCCAGTCGATTTGTGCGATGGATTGCGTCATCAAGACGCCAACCAGAATCAGCGCCGGAGCAGTGGCAAATGCTGGGATCGCAGTAGCCAGGGGCGAGCAGAAGGTGGCCAGCATAAAGAGCGCCGCAACGGCCACGTTGCTCAGCCCGGTGCGAGCCCCGGCCGCAACTCCAGCGGCGCTTTCGATGTAACTGGTCACAGTGGAGGTTCCCGTCAAGGCGCCGAAGACGGTGCCAACTCCGTCGGCAACCAGGATGCGACCAGCGCGCGGGATCTTGCCGTCCTTGACGAAGCCGCCTTGTTCGCAGACTCCCACGAGCGTGCCGACATTGTCGAACAAGTCCACAAACAAGAACGCGAACAGAATCTCAAGCAAACCGAGATGGGTGGCGCCGCGAAAGTCCAACTGCAGAAAGGTGGACGACGGATGCGGCATCGAGAAGATGGCGGTGGGCCACTTCGTAACACCGCGGAGGATTCCAAGCAGAGTCGTACCGAAGATGCCGACCAGGATGGCCCCGTGAAGTTTTCGCGACATCAGGATCAGCGTGAGGATCAGGCCGAAACAGGCGGTCTGTACTTCCTTGTCGGCGAAGCTGCCAAGGCCCACGTACGTCGCTGAATTGGCCACTACGAGCTTCGCGTTTCGCAGTCCCACGAACGCAATGAACATTCCGATTCCGGCCGCGGTGGAATGCTTCAGGCAGTCGGGCATGCCGTTGACGATCTGCTCGCGAACCCGCGTCACGGTAAGAATAAGGAAAAGGACGCCCGAACAAAACACGACCGCGAGCGCGGTGCGCCAGGGAACATGCATGGCAATGCAGACTGAATAGGTAAAGTAGGCGTTCAGAGACATTCCCGGCGCCAGCGCGATGGGATAGTTGGCGTAGAGACCCATCACCAGCGTCGCGACGGCGGCGGAGACGCAGGTGGCGAAGACCACTCCTTCCGGCGGCATTCCTGCCTGAGCGAGAATCTGCGGGTTCACGACGATGATGTAGGCCATCGTGACGAACGTGGTGAGGCCGCCCAGCATCTCCTGCTTCACGGAGGTCTGGTTCTCGGTAAGTTTGAAATAGCGGTCGATCAATCGTCCTCCATGAGTACGAATATTTGCGGTGCGAGCGACTTAGTACTCGATTTTGTTGGATTTGTTTTCCCAGGCGCGAAACGCCGCCAACGCTTCTTCGCGCATCATCTGAATCATCGGAATCTTGCGCTGCGAATGCGGTTGGGCGATTTCACTGTAGATGAGCGAATCGTCAAAACCAATCCGGGACGCATCGGCATCGGCGTTGGCAAAGTAAACGCGAGACAGGCGAGCCCAGTAGATCGCGCCCAGGCACATGGGGCACGGCTCACACGAGGTGTAAATCTCGCAGCCTTCCAGATCGAAGACGCCGAGCTTCTTGCAGGCTTCGCGGATGGCGACCACTTCCGCGTGCGCGGTGGGATCGTTGGTTGAGGTGACCTGATTGGCGGCTTCGGCAACAACGGCGCCGTCTTTCACCACAACTGCGCCGAAGGGGCCGCCGCGTCCGGAGTGGACGTTGTCAATCGAGAGCTGAATGGCGCGAGCCATGAAAGGATTGTCCATGGGTTGACTCTATCGATGCGTAATGGTCAAAGGGTCGCTGGCGCCAGCAACCCGCGAACCCGCAAATCAGTCGACATGGACTCTTTCGCAGCCGCTTCGCTGAGAAGCGAGTATAAGCCGGACGCGGAATTTCGTAAAATGCTGTTTTGAAGGAGCTGACGATTGAGTTTGCAAGCATTCCTCGCTCGCCGCGTGATCACTCCCGAAGGAATTCGTCCGGCGGCGATCCTTGTAGATGGAGAGCGCATCCAGGCCGTCGTTTCTAGGGATCAAGTATCCGATCGCTACAAACTTCATGACTTCGGCGATGCGGCCGTCCTTCCCGGACTGGTCGATTCCCACGTGCATATCAACGATCCCGGACGCGCGGAGTGGGAGGGTTTCGAAACCGCGACTCGAGCCGCGGCGGCCGGCGGTTACACGATGCTCGTCGACATGCCGTTGAACTGCCTTCCGGCAACAACCACGGTGGGTGCGCTGCAAGCCAAGCGTGCGGCCGCGCGCGGCAAATGCCGCGTCGATTGGGCCGCCTGGGGCGGAGTGGTTCACGATAATCAAGGTCACATCGAACCTCTTGCAACCGCTGGAGTGCCGGGGTTCAAATGCTTTCTGATCAATCCCGGAATCGACGGTTTCACTATGGTTACGGAGCAGCAACTGCGATTGGCGCTGCCACACTTAGCCCGGACCGGGCTGCCGCTGCTGGTACACGCGGAACTCCCAGGCCCGATTGATAGGGCCACCGAAACGCTGGCCAACGCTGATTGGAGCCAGTACTCGACTTACCTGCAATCGCGGCCGGACGAAGCGGAACTTGCCGCCATCCGGGTGATGCTGGAACTCTGCCGCGAATACGGCTTTCGCCTGCACATTGTCCATCTGTCGACCAGTGCGGCGCTTCCGGAACTCTGCGCGGCGCGCGCCCAGGGACTTGCGGTCAGCGTGGAGACGTGTCCCCATTACCTGCATCTGTCGGCCGAAACAATTGCGAATGGAGCGACCTTGAGCAAATGTGCGCCGCCGATTCGGAGCCGTGAAAACTGCGAGAAATTGTGGCAAGGCCTGAGAGATGGAACGATTGACATGGTCGTCACCGACCATTCGCCGTGCCCTCCGGCGATGAAGAAACTTGCAGAAGGCAACTTCCGCATCGCCTGGGGAGGAATTGCCAGCCTTTCCGTCGCGCTGCCGCTGGTGTGGACTGAGGCCAGCCGGCGAGGATTTACCTTGCTCGATCTGGCGAAGTGGATGGCGGCAGCCCCGGCTCGACTGGCCGGCTGCGACAGCCAAAAGGGCAGTATAGCTTCCGGCTATGACGCGGATTTCGTTGTGTTTGATCCCGACCGCAAATTCGTGGTGACGGAAGATGAATTGTATTACCGGCATCCGGTCTCCCCTTATTTGGGAGAAACGCTGCGCGGGGTCGTCAAGGCTACTTATCTGCGCGGGAATCCTGTCTTTGCTGAGGGAGAGTTTCCGGGTGTGCCCGCCGGACGGGAATACTCTGCGAATACGCGGCTTCGATCGGCCCTATAACCTTTTTCGATTCTGCTTCCCAATACTTACGCACCATTGCGACCCAGTCTGTCATACACTATCCCATCCGCACGTGTTGCGGCACGCCGCGGTGAAACGGGTTTGGATGAATTCTTACAACATTCAGCCATGAATATTGAGCGCATCGTCGGGAAGTCGGTTCCGCGCAAGGAAGGGCGCGAGAAGGTAACCGGGGAGTCGCAATACGTCGACGACATGGTTCTGCCGAACATGCTCTTCGGAGCCACGGTTCGCAGCCAGATTCCCCGCGGACGGATCAGGAATATCACCTTCGGTCCTGGGATTGCGTGGGATAAATTCGTGGTCGTGTCTGCGAAAGATATTCCAGGGAAGAACTGCATCGCTCTGATCGGGGAAGATCAGCCCTGCCTGGCGAGCGATAGTGTGAACCATCCCGAGGAGCCGATTCTGCTCCTGGCTCACCCCGACCGATCTCTTCTGCCGCAAGCCGTGGCGGCGATAGCGATCGATTACGAACCGCTGCCTGCCATCTTCACGATTGAAGAAAGCGAACGACGCTCCGAAATCATTTGGGGCGAGGACAATCTCTTCAAGACTTACCTGATCGACAAAGGCGATGTCGATGCTGTCTGGGAGAAGGCCGCCTACATTGTGGAAGGCGAATATTCGACGGGTGCGCAGGAGCAGCTCTACATCGAAACCAACGGCATGATTGCAGCCTTTGACGCGGTGCAGGGGATCACCGTCTGGGGCTCACTGCAGTGCCCTTACTACATTCACAAGGCGCTGATGGCGCTGTGCAACTTGCCGGCGGAAAAAGTTCGAGTAGTGCAGATGGAGACGGGAGGCGCTTTCGGCGGGAAGGAGGAATATCCGTCGATGATCGCGGGGCATGCTGCGTTGCTGGCGATTAAGGCCGGAAGGCCGGTGAAAATTATTTATGACCGCATGGAAGACATGGCCGCGACGACGAAGCGGCATCCCTCGCGCACTCGCCACCGGACGGCCGTCAGCAGGGATGGAAAGATTCTGGGCGGAGAGATCGACTTCACGATTGACGGTGGCGCGTACGCAACATTGTCCTCGGTAGTTCTTTCTCGCGGAGTGATTCACGCTGGGGGACCGTACTACTGGCCGAGTGTTCGCATTCGTGCCAAGGCGATCGCCACCAACGCGCCGCCGCATGGAGCGTTTCGCGGTTTTGGAGCTCCGCAGAGTTTGTTTGCCATGGAGCGGCACATGGATCGCATTGCGCAAACGGTAGGTCTTTCTCCGGTCGAGATTCGCCGTCGAAATTTCCTGCAGCCCGGGCAGGCTACTACGACCGAGCAGGTACTGCGCGAGCCGATCGATCTCGGCGCCTTGCTCGACCGTGCCTTGGAAGTTTCCGACTATCACGCCAGGAAGCGGAATTTCGCAAAACAGAATCAGGTTGGCATCTCTAGAAAGGGCATGGGCATTGCCGCATTCTTGCACGGTGCCGGATTTACCGGGTCGGGCGAGCGTTATCTGAGTTCGGTGGTCGGGGTGGAAGGTTGCGCCGACGGTAGTGTTCGCGTGCTGGTGTCGAGCACGGAATTTGGCCAGGGCACGAAAACGGTCTTGAGCCAGATTGCAGCCGAAGCACTTGGTCTGCCCTACGAAAATGTCAGCACGGCCCAGCCGGACACGCTGGAAGTGCCCAACAGCGGGCCAACGGTCGCATCCCGCACAGTGATGGTGGTGGGAAAACTGGTGCAGTCCGCGGCCTTGGGCATTGCGCAGACTCTAATTACCTCCGGCCTGCTGCGCGAAGGCTATTCCGCAGAGGAGTTTCACGCCGCCTGCAAACAGCAAGTTGCCGAGCATGGCCAATTCCGTTCTTGGTCGCGCTACGAAGCGCCGAGCGGGATTCTCTGGGACGATCAGGCGTATCGAGGAGAAGCCTACGCCGCATTTGCCTGGGCGGTTTACGTCGCAGAAGTCACGGTCGATCTGACGACGTATAGCGCCTCAGTGGACGACTTTGTCGCGCTGCAGGAGGTTGGCAAAGTCTTGCACCCGCTTCTGGCGCGCGGGCAGATCATCGGGGGAGTTGCCCAAGGAATCGGATTCAGCCTTTACGAGAAAGTTGTCTGGCAGAATGGACGCATGCAGAACGGCCAAATGACGAATTACATCATGCCCACATCGAGCGACCTGCCGCCCATTCGTGTGTTTTTCGAGGAGTTGGGAAATATTCATGGAGCGTATGGTGCGAAGGGCATCGGCGAGCTCCCGATGGATGGTCCGGCCCCGGCAATCGTGAATGCTGTCGAAGACGCGCTCGGCGTTCGTTTCGATTCCATTCCTCTGCTCCCGGAAGACATCATGGATGCGCTCGGTGCAATGCCGCCGATTGGCGCGACAGGCAGAGATCGATGACTGACTTCCGCGACAAACACGCCAAGGGTGAAATTTCATTGACGGTGAACGGTGAGCCGAAAAAAGTGCGCGCTTACCCGATGGAGCGCCTGCTCGACGTGCTGCGGCTGGAACTTGGATTGACCGGAGCGAAGGAAGGTTGCGGAGAAGGCGAGTGCGGTTCGTGCTCGGTGTTGATGGATGGCGCACTCGTGAATAGCTGCCTGGTGCCGGTTCTGCAGGCTGCCGGCACAAGCATTGTTACGATCGAAGGACTGGCGGTGGGAGGAGCGTTGCATGTCTTGCAGGAGACATTTCTGGAATGCGGCGGCGCGCAGTGCGGCATCTGCACGCCGGGGATGATTCTGGCTGCCGTGCATTTATTAAACGGAACGCCTCAACCCACGATGGACGAAATTCGGGAAGGTCTTTCCGGCAATCTCTGCCGCTGTACCGGCTACACTCAGATTCTGGAAGCCGTGGCGGAGGCGGCGCGCCGCAGATCGACTGTGAGAACGACAGCATGAGATCGAATCCGTCAGACTACGAAATGGTCGCGCCCGGCAGCTTGCAGGCAATTGTATCGCTGCTGGCCAAGGAACCGGGCGCGTGGCTCCCGATCGCCGGGGGCACGGACGTAATGGTGCAATGTGCTGCGGGCAAGTTGCTGGCGCGAAAGCTCGTCAGCATTTGGAATCTTCCCGAATTGCGGCGGATCGAGGTCACAGCGAGCGAGATTCGGATCGGGGCGGGATGCACTTACTCCGACCTGCGCCGGCACGAGCTGGTCGGACGCGAGTTCCCGCTGTTGGCCAGCGCAGCCCGATGGACCGGAGGAATTGCAAATCAGAATCGGGGAACGATCGGTGGCAACATCGTGAACGCCTCTCCAGCAGCGGATTCACTGCCCGCGTTGCTGGTGTATGAAGCGGAAGTAATTCTGATATCGGTTCGAGGCGAGCGCCGGCTGCCTTATGTTAACTTTCACACGGGATATAAGCAGACTCTGCTGGCGCCTGACGAGCTCATTCAAGCAGTGTGCCTGTCGCGGCAATTCTCAGGATATTTCAGCCATGCCCGCAAGGTCGGGGCTCGGAATGCGCAGGCGATTTCCAAAGTTTGCATCGCTGCTCTGGGTCGGCTCGCGGATGGGGTGGTCGAAGATGTGCGAATCGCTCTCGGGAGTGTTGCGCCCGTTCCGCTTCGGCTGCGGGAAACAGAACAGGCCGTGAAGGGACGAGCGATTCATCCCGATTTGTTGCTTTTGGCGAGAAAAACTGCGATGGCCTCGATTCATCCGATTGACGATATTCGATCGACCGCCCGCTATCGTGTTGCCGTGGCAGGCAATCTCGTGGTTGAGTTTTTGAATCGTCTGAAATCAGATCAAACTGGGGCGGATCACGCCACAGCCAAGGATGTTCTGGCGCAATGGAATCTGCTTTCGCCCGACGAGGCCGGTGACAAGATTCTTCCCTGCTGCGGATCCAGGGCGTGGGCGCGGAGTATGGTTGCCCGAAGACCGATCACTGATGGAGACGCACTATTGGCTGCGTCCAACGAAACGTGGCGCAGTCTGGCGCCATCGGACTGGATGGATGCATTTGAGAGTCATCCGCGAATCGGAGAGTCGCGCGCGTCTCAGCCTGCGCCGCGCCAGTCTAAGCAGGCGCAGTCGGCTGCATGGTCGGCACAAGAGCAGCAAAACGTGGCGGACGCCGACGCGGCCTTGAAAAATGCACTGGCGGATGCGAACCGCGAATACGAGCGCCGTTTCAATCGCATCTTCATCGTCTGCGCCACTGGAAAGTCCGCCTCGGAGATTCTGGCAATTCTTCAACGGCGCATGACGAATGACGCGAAAACCGAACTTCACGAAGCCGCCGAGCAGCAGCGGCAGATTACGGAACTCCGGCTGAGAAAATGGCTCCAGGGATTGAAACAGAAATGAAACGCATTTCCAGCCACGTTCTAGACCTCGTTCGCGGCAAGCCAGCCACGGATGTGGCTGTGCGCCTGGAGAAACGGGGCAGCGCCGAGGACTGGCGGTTGTTGAATTCCGCGCGCACCGATCAAGAAGGGCGCTGTCCTCAATTGCTCCCGGAGGGTGCGGATCTCTCCGCTGGAGTCTATCGTCTGACTTTTGACACTGGCAGTTACTTCAAGCTGCAGAAGATGGTCGCACTGTATCCCGTGGTGGAAATCACGTTCAATGTGCAAGAGGGCGAATCGCATTTTCACATTCCGCTGCTGCTGAGCCCGAACGGGTATACCACCTACCGCGGAAGCTGAGCGGCAAAGTAATCCTTCGATGGAGTGGATAAGGTGACATCGTCAATTCGCGAATGGCTGAACCTGCTGGTGCGGTGGTTCCACGTGTTTGCCGCCATCATGTGGGTCGGCCAAACTTACTACTTCACTTGGCTGGACGGCCAGTTTAACAAGCTCGCCAAGAAAGCTGCAGCGAATGGCACGAGTCCATCGATCTGGATGGTTCACAGCGGCGGCTTCTACACCGTTGACCGGCAGAAGTCCCTGAAGGTCGGGCCCGAGCAAGTTCGTTGGTTCCGCTGGGAAGCGCTCATGACATGGCTCAGCGGAATGGTGCTGCTGGTTCTCGTCTACTACTCGAGTAGTGGACTCATTGATCCCGACGTCGCGGACATTTCCCAGGCACGCGGGATCGCCATTGGACTGGCTGTGCTCGCCGGCGGATGGGTCGTCTACGATTTGGCGCTGCGGTCGCCTTTGGGCCGGTCGGGAGCAGTGTTCGCCGTGTTTTCCCTGGGGATGATTACCTTGCTGGCCTGGGGATTGACCCGCGTATTCAGCGGGCGCGCGGCCTACATCCATGTGGGAGCGGTGTTCGGAACCATCATGACGGCCAACGTCTGGTTTCGAATTCTTCCCTCTCAGCGCAGAATGATCGCGGCGGCAGCCGCCGGGGAGACGTTTGATGCCTCCCTTAGCGCTCAGGCTAAGCTGCGATCCAAACACAATACTTTCATGGCAGTTCCCATTGTCTTTATCATGATCAGCAATCACTTCCCCGTCGCGACCTATGGCAACGAGTACGCTTGGGAAGTTCTCGTGGCCCTGGTTCTGGTCGGCTGGGCAGCGGCGAAAGTTATACGCGAGACTTGAGTTGGCATCGGCGGGTTCTCGGCATCCGACTAAAAATCAGTGCAGACCACAGAACTCACAACGCGCGCGGAAGAAGTCATCGGCCGGTGCCTGCGGCTTGCGTCCTTTTCGGAAGACTCTGACGGCACGCGTCGAACTTTCTTGTCGCCGCCCATGCGTGCGTGCCATCAAGAAATTGCCCGATGGATGGAGCCGCTTGATGTTCAGGTGCGAATCGATGCGGCCGGAAATTTCCGTGCGGTCTATCCCGCAGCACAAACGCACGCGCCGCGCCTCCTGATTGGTTCGCACCTCGATACCGTTCCCAACGCCGGTGCCTATGACGGCGTTCTCGGAGTTGTGCTGGCCGTCGCGTTGCTGGAGGAATTACGCGGACGCAGGCTTCCCTTTGCCATCGAGGCGATTGGTTTTTCCGAAGAGGAAGGAGTACGCTTCGGCGCTCCTTTCATCGGCAGCCGAGCGTTAGTCGGCAGGCTGGATATGGAACTCCTCGGCGTTCTCGACACGCAAGGAGTGCCGGTGCGAAGAGCGATCGAAGAGTTTGGACTGAATCCCAAGGAGATATCTCAGGCCGCGTTGGGAAACGATGCTCTGGGCTACCTTGAATTTCACATCGAACAGGGGCCGGTCCTGGAGAAATTGAATCTGCCTCTGGCAGCGGTCGAAGGCATTGCCGGACAGAGCCGTCTGGAGTTCACATTTGTGGGCCACGCGAACCACGCAGGCACAACGCCTATGCATCTTCGCTACGATGCAATTGCGGGAGCAGCAGAGTGGATCGGCACGGTTGAACGCGTGGCGCAGGAAGTTCCTGGATTGGTAGCGACGGTCGGAAGGATCGAGGCGAAGCCTGGAGCTCCCAATGTGATCGCCGGAGAGGCGAAGCTGACTCTTGACGTTCGGCACAGTTCTGATGAAACTCGCTCGCTCGCTGTAGACAATCTTATTCGTCAGGCCCAAGGAATCGCGGCGCGCCGGGGATTATCAGTGCGGGAGAATGTTGTACTAAGCCAGCGCGCAGTCGCGATGGATCCGTTTCTTATCGGGGAGATCGAACGGGCAATCGTCAAGACCGGCTGCAAGCCGCATCGGATGGTGAGTGGCGCAGGTCACGATGCCATGATCCTGGCGGAGAAAGTTCCGAGCGCAATGATTTTTCTGCGGACTCCGGGCGGGATCAGCCACGATCCGGCAGAATCGGTTTCACCGGATGACGTCGAGAAGGCGATCGCATGCGGCTTGCATCTTCTCGACCAGCTGGCTTCTTCTCCTGAATTCTACAAAAGGACAATCCGTGCATAATCTTGGCCGCACACGAAGCTCGCAACAACCGAACCATTTGCTGTTGACTCCCGACACTTTTGTGCGCACGGCCCTGCCGGGGATGAACGCATGCTCCGCCATCGTGCATGTAAGCCCGGCTTTGGGCGCCAGGTTCACGCAGTACACGGCTGAGTTCGAAGTGGGCGGGGAGTTGGGAAGCACGCCGGCGCAGCGCTTCATTTTTGTGATCGAGGGTGAAGTGCAGGTGGAAGTCGACGGGAACTCGAGCGCACTTGGTCCGCGCGGCTACGCGTATCTTCCCGAAGGATTGCATCATCGGGTAGTGGCTGCGAAAGTGACCCGTGCGGCAGTTTTTGAGAAACACTATCAGGCTCTCGATTCGGTCAAGCCTCCGCGTTTGATCATTTCGAGTGAAGATGCGGTCGTCTCCCATCCGCTGGGTGACCATCCGAGCCTGCAGGTGAAGTGCTTGCTTCCCGACGAGATGAGTTACGATTTTGCGGTGAACACGATGATGTACCAGCCGGGAGCCGCGCTGAGCATGGTCGAAATGCATGTGATGGAGCACGGACTCATCATGCTCGAAGGCGGCGGAATTTACCGCCTGGGCGATTCGTGGTATCCGGTGACGGCGGGAGATTTTATTTGGATGGGACCGTGGTGTCCGCAGTGGTTCGGGGCGATCGGCAAGGTGCCGGCAAAATATCTCATTTACAAGGACTGGAACCGCCATCCCCTGGCAGGCTATCGACCATGAGTCTTATTATCGACGGCGATCGACTGCTTTCCGAAATCGAGGCGCTGGCGGCGATTTCCCAAGCCCAGTCCCCAGTCGTGACTCGAATTGTTTTCACAGCTTCGGATCTCAAGGCGCGGGCATGGATGAAAGCGCGCTGCGCCGAAGCCGGACTTAGCGTCCGCGAGGATGCGGTTGGGAATACTTTCGCGCGCTGGAACGGATCGGATCCATCTGCGCCGGTGGTCGGCACCGGCTCGCACATCGACGCCATTCCGAACGCAGGGAAATACGATGGAGTCGTAGGTGTGCTCGGAGGGTTGGAAGCCATACGGGCATTGCAGAAGAGCGGATTTCGTCCAAGGCATTCGATCGAGCTGCTGATTTTCACTGCTGAAGAGCCGACGCGGTTCGGCATTGGGTGTTTGGGAAGCAGGCTGCTATCGGGCGCTCTTTCTGCCGAAGCGGCGCAAAGGCTGACCGACAGGGATGGCGCCACGCTCGATGAAGTTCGCCATGAGGCTGGTTTCGGCGGCGAACTCGAACAGGTAAAGTTGCCGAGCGGCTACTACGAAGCGTTCGTCGAATTGCACATTGAACAGGGCCCGCTGCTGGAGCGCCAGCACATTCCTCTCGGCATTGTTACGAAAATCGCCGCGCCGGCGAGTCTCGGCGTGCTGATTGAAGGCTCCGGCGGACACGCCGGCGCTGTTCTGATGCCCGACCGCATCGACGCTCTCTGCGCGGCGGCTGAGCTGATTCTGACGATCGAGAATGCGGCTCGCAGCAGCGGAGCCATCGACACGGTCGCGACCGTTGGCATCTGCGAGGTGTTTCCCGGCGCGGTTAATAGCATTCCACTCCAGGTTCGCCTTAGCGTCGATATCCGCGACACTGACCTTGCGCGGCGAGACATGTTGATGCGCTCAATCGAGACTGCGAGCCGGTCGATTGCAGCCAAGCGGCGCTCGTCGATCCAGAGCACGCTGCTGAATGCCGACGCGCCGGCGGACTGCGCTCCCGCGATCATCGAAGCGCTTTCTCAATCTTGCCGGAAGCACGAGTTGAACTTCATTCCCATGGTCAGCCGCGCTTATCACGATTCGCTCTTCATTGCGCGCATCGCTCCGGTTGCCATGCTGTTCATCCCCTGCCGCAATGGATACAGCCACCGTCCTGACGAATATGCGGCTCCGGAAGATATTGTTCGAGGAACGTTGGTACTTGCCGAGACGCTCGCCGAGCTATCCAGGTAAGACGCCCGTCGCGAGTCATCGATTTTCCTTCATCGATTCGCGGATCTTGGCGTAACCGGGCTTGATGGTGGAATAGATGAAATCGCAGCGCTCTTTGTAGGGCAAGAAAGCGCTCTTCATTGCATTGATCGTGATTTTCTCAAAATCGTCCAGGGATAAGCCGAACGTATCCGCGGCCGCTTCAAACTCCTGCGTCATCGATGTGCGACTCATCAAGCGGTTGTCGGTATTCAGGGTGACGCGGAACTTCTCCTGATAAAGGATTTTGAAGGGATGTTCGGCGAGGCTCGGCGTAGCGCCGGTGTGCACATTGCTCAGCAGGCAAATTTCGAGCGGGATGCGTTTGTCGAGAACATATTGAGCCAGATCGCCCAACTTCACGGCTTTGCCGTCGACCACGGCAATGTCGTCGATCAGGCGCGTTCCGTGCCCGATGCGGTGGGCGCCGCAGTACTGAATCGCCTGCCAGATCGATTCTTTTCCGTAGCCCTCGCCGGCATGCACGGTAATGTTGAAGTTCTCGCGCTGAATGTAATGAAAAGCATCCACGTGCTTCTTGGGGGGATAACCGCCCTCTTCGCCCGCCAGATCGAATCCGACTACTCCGCGCGCGCGAAAGTCAACGGCCAGTTCCGCCATTTCAAGCGAGGTATGCATGTTGCGCATCGCGCAGATGATCAAGCCAGAGGAAACTCCGAAATCTTTTCTGCCCTGTTCCAATCCCTTCAGAACCGCCGAGACAATCCGCTGGTGGGTTAATCCTTGCTGGGTGTGAAAGACCGGCGCAAATCGAGTCTCAAAATAAACGATCCCGTCCCGGCTCAGATCTTCAGCCTGTTCGTAGGCAACACGCTGCAGCGCCTCCTCGGTCTGCATGACGGCGATGGTGTGCCTGAACCCCTCCAAGTATTTGGCCAGACTCCCTTGATTGGCGCCCCGATAGAACCACTCGGCAAGTGCCTTTGGGTCGTCGGTTGGAAGGTCCGTGTATTTTGCGTCTCGCGCCAATTCGATGATCGTTTGGGGCCGCAGCACGCCGTCTAAGTGCTCGTGCAGGAGGACTTTGGGGAGGCGTTGCAATAATGCTTTATCAAGGTTCATGGGAATGGAGCCCGCTCCCGGCAGACAGAGTCCGATGAAGCTGGGGAGCGTTGCAAGATGATACACCACCTTATGATCATGCTGTTTGGAGCGCGCCGGTGGGTTGAGCCTCTTCTCGAATCCATAAGTAATGTCTCCGGTGTCTATGGAATCCAGGGCCGACAGCTGGCGCTGAGGCCCGCGGGTTGCGCGCAAGAATGGCGAGCTGGCTCGTTCTCATGCTGAAGGCAAGAACGCTGTAGCAGCACCAAAGGTAATCACGGAGACACCATGGAAAGTTCCTCTGGTCCCACCACGCCGTCGAGATACTGGTTGCTTTCTGTCCCCGTCTTGTTGGTGATCACTGCCATTGTCACGGTGCAAAACTTTCAGGCCGCGAACGGCGAACTGGCCGCTGGCGCTACGTACGCGCACGGAATGCTTGATTTGACCATCCCGTACCACGCCGCCCAAGCCGGCGCGGGGAAGCTCAGCGTGGAGGTGTTGGATCCAGAGGACCACGTCTTGGGCAGCGCGGAGAAGACCGTGGACGCCGTCGAGGGCAAGGGGTATTGGCATGAACGGATCGCGCTGGCGAAGCCGTTGGCCATCGACGAACTGGTGTGGCATCGCGTGCGTTATCGTTTCGAATACAGCGATGGCAAGAACGCAAAGATCGAGGGCACGGAATCGATCTCGGAGATCCTGCGCACGCCGGTTGTGCACATATTGGGGCAGCAATCGTACTTGACAGGCGGTGAAGCCGCGGTGCGCGTGATTGTGACCGATTCGCACGACGAGATTGTTGCCGGCCGCGGCTCTGTGCGGATCGAATTACTGATCCCCGAGCAGAAATCGCAACTGCTTTTCAGCGGGCAACTCAATCGGCGCGGAACCACCGAAGCGCAATTTCGGTTTCCAGCCGGCGCAGTTGGCGGTTATCAACTGCGCTACCTGGTGGACACTGCGATCGGCTCGACGGAATTCGTCCAACCCGTCCGGCTCGAAGACAAGGTTTCGATTCTCCTGACCACCGAAAAGCCAATTTACCAACCTGGACAGACGATTCACGTACGCGCGCTGGCGCTGGATCGCGCCAACCACGGGGCCGCCGCCGGCCGCAAACTGACCTTTGAAGTGGAGGACTCCCGCGGCAACAAGGTCTTTAAGAAGGCGACTCAGACGGACAAGTTTGGCATTGCATCCGCGGAGTTTGGACTGGCCGATGAAGTCAACCTGGGCACCTACCATCTTCGTGCGCTGCTGGGCGAGAGCGAGTCCCCTACGAACACGGCGGAGAGTGCTCTCAACGTCGAACGCTACGTTCTGCCGAAATTCAAAGTCGCGATTGATTTCGCGGGCAGCGACAAACAAACAAAGCGCGGGTATCGCCCCGGCGATCACGTCACGGGGACCGTGCGGGCGAATTACTTTTTTGGCAAGCCGGTCGACGACAGTGAAGTAACGGTCAAGGCCTCCAGCATGGACGTTTCGCTCTTTGCCGTGGGCTCGACTCAGGGCAGAACAGATCGCGATGGAAGCTATCACTTCGATCTCACGCTGCCCACTTACTTCGCCGGACGCCCGCTCAGTCAGGGCGCGGCACGCGTCCTCATTGAGGCAACAGTGAAAGATTCTGCGGACCACTCCGAAACTCGCGGCGAGCCCATCACGGTTAGCGAATCGCCGCTGCTCATCACCGCCGTCCCGGAAGGAGGCACACTCATCCCGAATCTGGAGAACCAGGTTTTCATTCTCACTTCTTATCCTGACGGAACACCAGCCCGCGCCAGCCTGAAGGTTAACGCAGAGGGTCAGGTCGAGCAGAGCACGACGACGGATGAAGGCGGTGTTGCCGTGATCCGCATCAGCCCCGCCTCAGGAGCGCAGACTCTGGAGATCGAAGGGAAGGACCAGGAAGGAAACCACGCCTCGAGCACGGTTCAAGTGCAATCCCGCGAGGGCGACGATCAAATACTTCTGCGCACCGAACGCGCAGTCTACAAAGCCGGCGACCGTATGGAACTGAGAGTCTTCTCCACGAAGAAGCGAGGGACTGCCTACCTCGACATCGTCAAAGACGGACAGACTGTGCTCACGCGCGATCTCGACATCGAGAACGGGCAGGCCGAACTGTCATTGACCGCGACGCCGGAGTTGGCGGGAACCGTGGACTTCAACGCTTACCTTTTCAGCCGCAACGCGCGGCCCGTCGCGGATCATCGCCTGGTCTTCGTGCAACCGGCAGACGAACTCAAGATCGATGCAGTGGCAGATGCCCCGGTCTACAAGCCCGGCGGCGAAGCCCGGGTTCGCTTTCGCGTGACCAATTCGCGGGGTGAGGGCGTGAGCGCTGCCCTGGGCTTGCAAGTAGTGGATGAGGCCGTCTTCGCGCTGGCCGAGAAGCAGCCTGGATTTGCCAAAGTTTTCTTCTACCTTGAGCAGGAAGTCATGAAGCCGCGTTATGAGATCCACTCGATTGGCATGCCGGAGATCGTCGAACCTGTGGAGGAATCGAAAGTCGAACAACGTAACCGCGCCGCGCGGGCTTTGTTCTCGGCCACGGAAATGGTGAGCACCAACAAATTCGAGACGGAATTCGGCCGCGCCGTGCCGATGACGAAATACCAGGAATATAACGGACGCTATCAGGCACATTTCCTGGCGCAGGTGCGGCGCTTAGCAGAGGATCTGAGCCGCGCCTATCGCGAGAACTCGGAGAAAGGTGATCTGACCAAGGTCTTCGCGCGAATTTCGAGCGCCGACAACCCTGACTTTCTGGATGCATGGGGCACCGAACTTCGCGTTGAGCGCGTCACGTGGTATCGGGATAAGACTCACTACATGGTGCGCAGCGCAGGAGCGGACCATCGCTTCGACAGCGGGGATGACGTGGCCGCCTATATCGAGGTTCGCACCGGCAACATTGTCGGACGTCCGAACCCGGGAACTATCGACGTCAATATCGAACATGATCGCGGCGCTTTCAACGGCCTGGCGGAGATTGTGGGAACCGTTACCGCTCCTTCGGGCGCCGTGGTGAAGGAAGCCAACGTCAACGTGCGCGAAGTTTCCACGGGAAAGACGCGTACGGTCAATGCAAATGCCGCCGGGCAGTTTAATCTGGCGGGCCTCGCTGCGGGTAAATACGAAGTTCAAGTGTCTTTGGCTGGATTCAAGATTGCTTCACGGGAACTGACAGTTCAGGCGCGAGACCGTGCCGTGCTTTCCGTCAATCTCGCGATTGGCGGCGCTTCGGAGGTTGTTACGGTTACGGGGGCAAATCCAATGGTTCTCCGAATGGCCCGCGCCGGCGTGATAGGTGGCGTCCCCGGTGGTGTGGCTGGCGGTGGTGTGGCTGGCGGTGTTATGGGCGGAGTGATCAACGGACGCATGGATATGGCAGAGATGGCTCCCGTCCCGGCGGCGATTCCGATGGCCCCCAAGAATATGGCAGTTCTCGCCACAGACAAGAAAGACGAATCAGCTCCATCGGCGCACGTGCGATCCTACTTCCCCGAGGCTCTCTACATCAATCCCGAAATCATCACCGACTCGAACGGCGTGGCGAGCATTACGATTCCGCTGGCAGACTCCATCACCACGTGGCGCATGGCAATGATGGCGTCTACGACGCACGGGGTGCTGGGCAGCGCAACCTCGAGTCTGAAAGTTTTTCAGGATTTCTTCGTGGACCTCGACCTGCCGGTCACGCTCACCCAGGGCGACCGGGTTTCGATTCCCGTCGCTGTCTACAACTATTCAGGAGCGCGCGGAGACGTCAGCCTGAAGCTGCAGCCGGACGACTGGTTCTCTTTGGTTGATGATGTATCTGACAAGTCCGTCACGGTTGATTCCGCCCGCGTAGGCGGATCGTAGTTCACGCTGGAAGCGCGGCGGATCGGCAAATTCAAGCTGACGCTTTCCGCCCGCATGAAGGGCGGAGCGGACCGCGCCGACATTGTCGTGCGGGAGATTGAAGTCATTCCCAACGGACGCGAGCAGAATCTGGTTTTCAATGGACGCCTGGAAAACTCCGTTCGACACGAAGTCAACTTTCCGGCGAACTCCATTCCCGACGCGAGCAAGATTTTCGTCCGGCTTTATCCCGGCCCGCTGAGCCAGGTGATTGAAGGCATGGACAGCATTCTGCGCATGCCTGGCGGGTGCTTCGAGCAGACTTCCTCCAGCACCTATCCCAACGTGCTGGCGCTCGATTACATGAAGCGCACCAAAAAGTTGACTCCTGAAGTGCACGCCAAGGCCGAGGGATACATCGCCAATGGCTACCAGCGTCTGCTCACTTTTGAAGTTCCCGGCGGCGGCTTCTCCTGGTTCGGACAAGCGCCCGCCAACAAAATCCTGACCGCGTACGGGCTGATGGAGTTCAGCGACATGTCGAAGGTCTACGACGTGGACCCAAGGCTGATCTCACGGACGCAGCAGTGGCTGGCCAGCCAGCAGCAGGCCGACGGAAGCTGGAAGCCGGACACGCAGTTCATCAACGAGGGCGCCACGAACCGTTACAACTCCGACGTGCTGCGGATTACCGCGTATATCGCGTGGTCTCTGGAGAACACCGGGTACCAGGGGCCGGCTGTCGAAAAGGCCAGACAGTTTGTGGAAGGCCACCTGAACGGGAAGATCGACACCTACACTCTGGCCGTCATCGCCAATTTCGCGGTCGACTTTGGAGGCGGCGATCATGGGTCTAGTGATCATGGGTCTGCTGATCAAGGAAAAGATCGCAGCTTCACTCGCCAAGCCATGCAACTTCTGCTCGACGCGCGCACCGAAAAAGATGAGCAGACCTGGTGGAGCGCCGACGAAACCGGCGTCTACGCCACTGGCGCCAGCGCGAGCGTAGAGACTACGGGACTCGCCGTGCAGGCATTGCTGAAATGGGGCGAAGCGTCTGGCACCGCCCGCAAGGCCATGAACTACATCGCGTCCAAAAAAGATGCGACCGGCGCGTGGGGCACCACGCAAGCAACCATCATGGCACTGCGCGCTTTGCTGCTCGCAACCGAAAAGGGGGCGGCCGATGTGCAAGGCACTCTCGAAGTTCTGCTCAACGGCAAACCCGTCGAGAAGCTCACGCTGACCCCAGAGAACAACGATTTGCTCCATCAGTTCGTGTTCAAGAATGTGGGGTCGAGAGAGGTGTGTCCGAAAGGCACTGACTCGGAGGGGTCCAACGCGGTGGAAATCCGGTTCGACGGCAAAGGCGGCCTGGCATACCAGGTTGTCGGGAGTTACTACGTTCCTTGGGACCAGAAGCCGGCGAACGAGGCTCTTTCCATTGATGTAGCTTACGACCGCACTCACCTCGCACAGGACGACATGGCCACGGCGACCGCGACCGTCAAAAACAATCTGCCGAAGTCGGCGAACATGGTGATGGTCGATCTCGGCATTCCTCCCGGCTTCGACCTGCTCAGCGAGGATCTGCAGACTTTTGTCGAAAAGACTGCCGGCCAGAAGGCCGGGCGTCTGGAAAAATTCAGCCTCACCGCAACCCAGGCGATTCTCTATTTCAACTCGATTGCTCCGGGAGACACGGTCACGCTGCATTTTCGGCTGCGCGCCAAGTATCCCATCCGCGCGAGGACCTTCCGCTCGCGCGTTTATGAGTACTACGACCCTGACGTCAGCTCGATTGCGCGTCCGGTGCAGTTGGAGGTGCGCCAGCGCTAACGAAAGCATTTCGCAAATAGCTGTGGCGCCGCATTGGTGCGGCTGCGATAAGATATCCTTGCGAACCCATGCACATTGACGCGCACCAGCACTTTTGGATCTATAACGCCGGTGAATATGACTGGATCGACGATTCAATGGCGGCGCTGCGCCGTGATTTTCTGCCGAACGATCTGAAGCCTGAACTGGAAAACAGCAGCTTTCACGGATCGGTTGCGGTCCAGGCCCGACAGACGCTGGAAGAAACTCACTGGCTCCTAGAGCTGGCTGAGAATTCTCCTTGGATTCTCGGGGTGGTCGGCTGGGTTGATCTGCGGTCGCCGGACGTTCGGTCGCAGCTGAAGGTCCTGACTCGAAAGCCGAGGCTGGTCGGCGTTCGCCACATCGTGCAGAGTGAGCCCGACGATCGATTCTTGCTGCAGCCGGATTTTCTGCGCGGCATATCCGCGCTGGAAGAGTTCGATCTTGCCTACGACATCCTGATTTACAGCAAACACCTTCCGATAGCCGCCGAGTTCGTACGGCGCTTCCCGCGCCAGCGCTTTGTGCTCGATCATCTTGCCAAACCGCCCATCAAGAGGGGAGACCTCGATTTCTGGGCGCAGGGGATCAGACGGCTGGCTGAGTTCCGGAATTTATTTTGCAAACTCTCGGGGCTGGTCACCGAAGCCGACTGGCAGCAGTGGGAACCCGAGCAGATCGTTCCGTTTCTGGACGTCGCCTTTGAGGCCTTTGGACCGGAGCGGCTTATGTTTGGCTCAGACTGGCCGGTGTGCATGGTCGCAGCATCATACGCGCGCTGGGTCGAACTCGTGAAGACCTACCTGCTCGGGCAAAAGCCAGAATGTCGAGATAGCGTGCTCGGCGGTAATGCGCAGCGGTTTTGGCGGCTCACCGCTCACTGAGCCTCATCGGGACACTTCGCACCGCGAATGATTTACGCCCAATGCTTTACGCAGGATGCTTTACAATGACCGGGCGCAAGCGGCGGCCGCAGTAAGCTGTAGCAATCCTGTGTAAGAAGCCTCGCAACCACGATGCCTCGCTCAGTTCTGCAACTCGATTCCCGCGACAACGTTTTGATCGCGCTCACCGACTTGAAAGCCGGCGAACAAATCGAATTCGGAGGCCGGGTTTACACGCTCACGAAGAATGTTCCCGCCAAGCATAAGTTCTCCATGCGAAACCTCGACATCGGTGACAACGTCATCATGTACGACGTTCTCGTGGGCAGAGCCGTCAAGCCCATCGCGGCCGGAGAACTGCTGACGACCGGCAACATCCAACACCTGGCTGCGCCGTTCCACGAGCAATCGAATGACTTTCTCTGGACGCCACCTGACGCTTCGCGCTGGCAGCACAAAACTTTTCTCGGCTACCGGCGTTCCGACGGTCAAGTGGGCACACGAAACTACTGGTTAGTCGTTCCTCTGGTTTTTTGTGAGAACAAGAACATTCAAGTTCTGAAACAGGCGCTTGAAGAAGAGCTGGGGTTCGCGGCGCCCCAAATCTATCGCAGCCAGGTTGCCGACCTGGCAAAGTTGTACCGCGAAGGGCGGATGGACAAGATCGACGTTCGCACCCCGGCTCCGGCGCCTCCCGCGCGCAGCCGCCTGTTCGACAATGTTGATGGCATCCGGTTTCTGCTTCATGAAGGCGGGTGCGGTGGGACGCACGAGGATTCAAACAATCTTTGCGGGCTCATTGCCGGCTACATACACCACCCGAATGTAGCGGGCGCGACAGTCCTGAGTCTGGGCTGCCAGCACGCACAGATTGCAACTCTTCGCGAAGAGATTCGCAAACGCAATCCCGAGTTTGACAAGCCATTATTCATCCTTGAGCAACAGCGTAGCGGGTGCGAGGCGGCCATGATGTCGGAAGCGATCCGGCAAACTTTTCTGGGGCTGATCGCCGCCAACAAGGCTCAGCGTACTCCCGCTCCGCTCGCCGATTTATGCGTGGGCCTGAAGTGCGGGGGGTCGGACGGATTCTCCGGCATCTCGGCGAATCCGGCCATCGGACACACCGCCGATCTGCTCGCTGCCCTGGGTGGCCGAACCATTCTTTCGGAATTCCCCGAGTTGTGCGGCGTAGAACAGGAGCTTATCAATCGCGGCAAGAGCAAAGATGTCGGCAACCGCTTTATTCAACTGATGCGCGACTACGCCGCTCGGGCCGCGGCCGTGCGATCCGGCTTCGACATGAATCCTTCGCCGGGCAATATGCGGGACGGACTGCTGACTGACGCCATGAAGTCCGCGGGAGCGGCCAAAAAGGGCGGCACTTCTCCGGTGACAGCCGTGCTCGATTATCCGGAGTACTCCACCGAACCCGGGCTGAATCTGCAATGCACTCCGGGCAACGACGTGGAGTGCGTCACGGCCCAAGTCGGTGCCGGGGCAAGCGTGGTATTGTTCACCACCGGTCTGGGCACGCCGACCGGGAATCCTATCGCCCCGGTAGTGAAGCTTTCTACTAATTCGGATCTGGCGCAGCGCATGCACGACATCATCGACATCGACACCGGCGCAGTTGTCGCCGGAGAACAAACCATCGAGCAGATCGGCGAGACCATTCTCGATCTCGTGATTCAAGTGGCGAACGGCGAAGTCCGAACCAAAGCCGAGCAGAAGGCTCAGGAAGATTTCATTCCCTGGAAACGAGGCGTCTCGCTGTGACGGATCAAATGACGAACGTGCCGAACTTTCGCCTTGATGGCAAGGTCGCCGTGGTCACCGGCGGCGGAAGCGGCATTGGGCAGGCCATTGCCTTGAAATTCGCGGCGCAGGGCGCTTCGATTCGGATTCTGGATATAAACGAACCAGCCGCGGCTGCAACCTGCCAGCGCATTGCTGACGCCGGGGGAACGGCTTCCGCCCATCTCTGCGACGTGACCAACCAGGCCGATGTAATTGCCAGATTCAATGAACTGTTCCGCCGGGAACGCGTTCACATCCTCGTCAACAACGCGGGTATTTCGCATATTGGCACCGTGGAGAGCACGACTCCGGAAGACTTCGACCGCGTCGTCCGAGTGAACATCAAGGGGTTCTACAACTGCATGCGCGCCGTGGCTGGGCACATGAAAACATCCGGCGGCGGCGTGATTGTGAACCTGGCTTCGATTGCCGGATTGTCCGGACTCGCCGACCGCTTCGCCTATTCGATGAGCAAAGGAGCTGTGATCGCCATGACGTATTCCGTGGCGAGAGATTATCTCACGCACAATATCCGATGTAATTGCATTTCGCCGGCGCGGGTTCACACTCCGTTTGTCGATGACTATTTGCAGAAGAACTATCCCGGACGCGAGCAGGAAATGTTCGAGAAGCTGGCAAAGTCGCAACCGATCGGAAGAATGGCGGAGCCGGCGGAAGTCGCTTCCCTTGCCCTGTTCTTGTGCTCGGACGAAGCTGCATTCATTACCGGAGTGGATTATCCCATCGATGGCGGCTTCTTCAACCTGCGAGGCTAGCGCATGGACCTGCAACTCAGAGATAAGGTAGTCGTCGTTACCGGCGGGGCCAAGGGAATCGGCGCCGCGATTGTCCACGCCTGCGCCGTTGAAGGCGCAATTCCCGTGATTGTCGACCGCGACGCCGAGGCCGGTCCGGAACTCCGCAGAAAAATGCAAAGTATGGGCGTAGCCTGTGGACTCGTCACCGTCGATCTGGCGATCCCGGAGAACTGTTCGCAAGCCGTCGAACAAACTCTGCGGACGTTCGGCCGGATCGAGGCACTCGTGAACAACGCGGGACGTAACGACAAGGTCGGTCTGGAATCCGGCAGGGTCGACGAATACGTGGCGTCGCTCAACCGAAACCTGGTGCACTACTACAGCATGGCTCACTATGCTCTGCCGCACTTGAAGCGCTCACGCGGAGCGATCGTCAATATCGGCTCCAAGACTGCAGTTACCGGCCAGGGCGGCACATCAGGCTATGCGTCCTCAAAAGGCGCGATCATGGCGCTGACCCGCGAGTGGGCAGCCGAACTGTTGCCCTATGGCATTCGCGTCAACACCGTCATTCCTGCCGAGGTCATGACGCCGCTCTACCGGAGCTGGCTCGACACGTTTCCGAATCCCGAAGAAAAACTGAAGATGATCCTCACCAAGATTCCGTTCGAGCAGCGCATGACTACGCCGGAAGAGATTGCTTCGACGGTCGTTTTTCTGATCTCCGCCAAATCCAGCCACACCACCGGACAGGATTTATTCGTCGACGGTGGCTACACGCATCTGGATCGCTCGCTAACATGAGGGTCTCTGAATGACTGTCTCCGCGCCCATCACCGAGCGACGCTATGTTGCGCCGCTGATCCTGGTGACCAGCCTGTTCTTCCTCTGGGCCATCGGCGTCAACCTGAATGACATCCTGATCCAGCACTTCAAGAAGGCGTTCGGTCTCACGGATTCTGGATCGTCGCTGATCCAGGTTGCGTTCTTCGGCGGCTATTGCCTGGCTGCTTTGCCCGCGGGATGGTTGATGCAGCGAGTGGGATATAAGCGAGGGATTATGATCGGGCTGCTGGTCTGCGCTACGGGAACAATTCTGTTTATCCCGGCGGCCTCCGTGCGGGTCTACGGATTCTTCCTCTTTGCCCTTTTCGTGATGGCGTGTGGACAATCGGTTCTGGAGGTCGCCGCCAATCCCTATGTCACCACGCTCGGCCCTGCGGAGAGCTCCGAACGAAGACTGAATCTGGCCCAATCTTTCAACGCCGCGGGCGCCGTGCTGATTGCACTTCTTGGCTCGCGATTCATTCTCTCTGGCATCGAGCACACTCCGGCTGAACTCGCAGCCATGAGTTCTTCGCAGCTGGCGGCCTACCAGGCGTCCGAGGCCAACATGGTGAAGACCCCTTATCTCGTCATTACCGGAGTGTTTCTGTTCGTAGCGCTACTCATCTTCCTGACGAAGTTGCCGGAAATCCACGAGACCAACAAAGACGGAATAGAGACTTCGGACGCGAAGCTTAGTGGCGTCTTTTCCTTCCCGCACTTGATCAAGGGGGTGATAGCGCAGTTTTTCTACGTAGGGGCGCAGGTGGGCGTGGGAAGCTTCATTATCCGGTTCGCGGAGTTCACTCTTCCCGGCACTCACGAAAAAGCGGCGGCTCACTACCTGCAAGCCCACCTGGCAGGATTCATGATCGGGCGTTTCGCCGGTTCCGCAATCATGCAAAAAGTCGCAGCGCCGCGTCTACTCAGCTTGTTCGCTGCAGGTTCGTTGCTCTGCCTTATAGTCGTCCTGTTTGCCTCAGGCGTTGCGCCCGTGTGGGCCATTGTCTTGGTCGGCTTCTTCCATTCCATCATGTTTCCCACGATTTTCGCGTTGAGCCTGAAAAGTCTGGGCCCATATACCAAGCTAGGATCGTCTCTGCTGGTCATGGCCATCATCGGAGGTGCCGTCTTTCCTTGGGTCATGGGCAGGATTTCCGATGCCTGGAATATTCAGCGCGCCTTTGTGATTCCACTGGTCTGTCATGCTTACGTGTTCTACTTCGCGATGTGGGGATACCGGCCGGCCGCGGACGCGGTCACGGCCTTGACCGTTCCCGCCCCAGAGGTCGAATGACAAGACGCTACTGCCTGACTCTCGACTTAAAAGACGATCCCAAGATGATCGCCGAATACAAGCGCTATCACGAGAAGATATGGCCGGAAATTAGTCGCAGCATCAAAGACTCGGGCATCGTGGACATGGAGATTTATCTGCTCGGAACCCGCATGTTCATGATCATGGAAGTCAATGAGTCGTTCTCGTTCGATGGAAAGAAATTAGCAGACCAACTGAATCCAAAAGTCCAGGAGTGGGAGAGGCTCATGTGGACGTTTCAGAAACCGCTGCCCCAAGCCAAGCCCGGCGAAAAATGGCTGATGATGGAACGAGTGTTTAAGCTGGAAGACTTAGAATCCTAGGGCCGCTCCGGCCAGGAATGCCTCGGGTAGCGTCGCATCAATTCGCGGCGCACCTGGGGATAGAGCCGCTCCCAGAATCCCGCAAGATCGGTGGTCGTCTGTACGGGCCTGTGATTCGGAGCCAGCAGGTGGACCACGACCGGCGTCCGCTCCGGTCCAATCCGCGGCGTTTGGCGCATGCCGAAGAAGTCCTGCAGGCGCGAAGCGATCCAGGGCGGTTTGCCGCGCTCATAGTGAACTTTCGTCTGCTGGCCGCTCTGCAAGCGGATGGTTGACGGTGCGATCTCGCGCAACTTTCGCCCTGCGATCTGCTGTTCGAGGACGGAAACTAAATCCGCCGCGGCCTTTCTCAACTCAGCAAAGCTCCTCAGGCCCAAACATAGCTCGCGCATTTTCTGCGGAACATCCGGCACGTTGAAACCCGCAAATTCGATGCGCCCGATAAACTCATTGAGAGCGTCCACGTCGACGAAGCGTTCGATGCCCGCCTCCAGCGCTTTCTCCGCGAGCATTTCAGCCGCGGCTTCGGCGTCCGGCACCGCGCCTCGTGATTCTTGAATCACCAATTCGTCATATAGAAGCGCGCTCACCGCATCCACCCGCTCAGCCACCCGATTCCACACCACGCTCGATTGGTCCTTCACGCGCTCTGGAAACAGGTCAATCAGCCACTCCGGCTCGATGCGTGCCGTCATGCGGATCAGCGGCAGCGGTTTCTCTTTGCGGTCCTCGGCATCGACCGCAACCATAAACTCGTACGGCGGAGGCGCGCCCGCCAACTCCCCCGACGCGCCCGTCGACAGCAGCACCTGGTTCCCGGCTCGCAGTCGCGCGACCCGATCCGGAAATCCCGCGAGAACGGACTTCAACAAAGCGTCATCATCATGTTTCTTCTGGCCGGAAATCCGCGCGATTCTGCGAAGCTGGGCGATGTGCTGTCGCACGCGGTGGTCCTGCTCCAAATCCAGCGCGGCAAGCAGATCATTTTTTTCGACATGCACTCCCGAACCGAGCATGGCCACGGCTGCACAGCCATCGTCGCCCACGCCACGCTCGACGGCCTCGATGAGAATTCGCGACAGCCGAGGTGGCAGCGGGTACCGGGCCAGCCTCTTAGCCATATCACCTGTGACACCCAACCGGTCCAGCAGCGCCTCAGCCTGTTGAATCGCTGCCGCGGCCGGAGCATCCAGCCACGAGACGTCGGTAACATGTGCGATCCCCATCGCCCGCAGAGCGAGGCAAACCTGAGAAAGATCAGTGCGCAGAATCTCCGGTGCATCCTGATCTGGACGGCGCGAGTAATCCTCCTCGCTGTACAGACGCAGGACGCGCCCCGGTGCAGTGCGTCCGGCCCGCCCAGCTCTCTGCTTCGCCGAGGCCTTGCTCACTCGGCCGACATGAAGCGCCGGCAGCCCGCTCCAAGGGGAATACGTCGCGAAGCGCGCCAGCCCACTGTCGATGACGGCGGTTACGCCCTCGACCGTAATTGAACTCTCCGCCACGTTGGTGGCGAGGATCAGCTTTCGTTGAGATGCAGGTGAAAGCGCGCGGTCCTGCTCGTTCGCCGGCAGACTGCCGTGCAAAGGAAGGACGAGCAGTCCGGCCCGGCGCGCCACCGCTTCGCATGCCCTCATCCCGCGACGAATCTCCGCAGCTCCCGGCAGAAAAACCAGAGTGTCGCCGGAGTGTCCCGCGTCAATCAGCAATTTCACCGCATTCTTCACTTGTGCTTCCAGCGGCTCCGGCGAGTACGGCAGATGTTTGATCGAGAGGTCGAACAGTGTTCCAGCGGAACGCACGATGGGACACCCGCCCAAATACTGCGCCACCGGATCGGCATCGAGAGTGGCCGACATGACCACAATTCGCAGATCGGGCCGACTGCGTTGCAATCGCTGCAACAGTGCCAGAGCAAGATCGCTTTCGAGGTGGCGCTCGTGAAATTCATCGAGCACCACGGCCGCTACACCCTCCAGGTTAGGATCGGAAAGCAGTCGCCGCGTGAGTACGCCCTCGGTGACAAATCGCAGACGCGTGCGCGGGCCGACCGCCTCTTCAAACCGAATTTGGTATCCGACCGTCTGGCCGACCTCTTCGCCCAGTTCCCAAGCGACTCGGCGCGCAGCCAGCCGGGCAGCAATCCGACGCGGTTCAAGCACGACCACGTCGCCGCTCACAATCTCGAGAAGCGCGGGTGGCACTCGCGTCGTCTTCCCCGCCCCCGGAGCGGCGACGATCACCAGGTTAGGATGCAGTTTTAGGGAATCAAGAATCTCCGGCAGAAGGGGGTCCACCGGAAGAGCAGGTTTGCGGCTCGGCACTTCTCATCGAAACATGGGTCTGCGGGCGCCGTCAAATGCCGTTTTTTGGTACCGACTTTACTTTTTCTCCGTCGCTTTTTACCGTATCTTCCATGCCCGCCTATTTCAGTACCGAACTTTTCCATTTTCTCGCCCGCCTCAAGCGCAACAACAATCGCGACTGGTTCCTGGCCCACAAAGAAGAGTGGGAAACTTGCGTTCGGCAGCCAGTCCTGCGTTTCATCGCTGACTTCGCGGAGCCGCTATCCGACATTACACCTCATCTCGTAGCTGATCCGCGCCCGGCGCGCGGCTCTATGTTTCGTATCTACCGCGATACGCGATTTTCCCATGACAAGCGTCCTTACAAAGCGAATGTCGCCATGCGATTTTCCCATCGCGGCAAAGACGTCCACTCTCCCGGCTTTTATTTCCATCTTGAGCCCGGTGGCTGCTTCGCCGCCGCGGGTCTGTGGCATCCCGAGCCGCTAACGCTGCTTAAGGTCCGCAACGCCATCGTGTCGCGCCCCGAGGATTGGCGGGCGGTCCGCAAACTCCTCAACTGGGAGGATGCCGGTAAGCTCCAGCGTCCGCCGCGCGGCTTCCCTGCCGATCACGAATTTGTGGAAGACCTTAAGCTCCGCGACCTCGGTACCGCCGTCAACTTCACCGACAAACAAGTCTGCAGCAGTAGTTTCATGTCGACGTTCGTCAAGGCCTGCCGCACCATGTCGCCGGTCGCGGCATTCCTCAGCAGCGCCGTCGGACTGAAGTTCTGAGTTATGGGACTCTCGCGACACTACGCCGGAAGAAGTCCCTGGTAGATCGCCATGCCGACCACGGCATCCACGCCGATGGCGTGTAAATCATCAATCTCTCTTTGTGCCCGTATTCCTCCCGCGGCAATAAGCTGCCTGGCCGTGGCCTCGCGCAGCGGACGGATCACTTCCAGCGGGAATCCCCGCAGCAGCCCCTCCGTATCGACGTGCGTATAGAGAAACGCGCCGCAGAATGGCTCCAGCGCTTGAATCATCTGGAGCGGGCTGACTGCGGTTTGTTTTCGCCATCCGTGAATCACTACTCGACCGCCGATCGCATCCAGCGCGAAGACCAGCCGATGGGAACCGACCGCATTAGCTATCCGCTCAGCAGAGTCGCGATCCAGTTTGTCCTCCGCGAACAGCGCCGATCCCAGGATGACCCTTTGCGCTCCCGCCGCCAGCGCAGCCTGCACTGCCTCCAAGGAGCGGATGCCCCCACCGACCTGACATGGCAGTTGCCGCGCAGCTTCTCTTACTAGTGCGACGTTGTCACCCGTGCCAAGGGCGGCGTCGAGATCAATGAGCTGCACCAACGGATACTTCTTGAATCGGGCCACCCACGCGTCGAAGTCGTCGAACTCCAGAGCTTTCTTCCGGCCCTGAACGAGCTGGACAATCTTGCCGCCCATCAAATCGATGGAGGGGATCAGCATGGCCACCTCACCGGAATTCCCTGCGACCCGATTTGTCGCTTGAGGTCCGCGAGGCGGCTGAAACCGTAGTGAAAAATCGAAGCCGCTAGTGCGGCATCGGCATGGCCTTCACGGAAGACTTCCACGAAATGTTGCGCGCCGCCCGCACCACCGGATGCAATCACCGGAATTCGCACCGAGTCCGCCACCGCTCGCGTCAACTCGCAATCAAAGCCGATGCCGGTGCCGTCCCGGTCCATCGATGTCAGCAGGACTTCACCAGCGCCGCAGTCTTCCGCCTCTTGCGCCCACGCAACCGCGTCGTGCCCGCTAGGCGCGCGTCCGCCGTGCGTGAACGCTTCCCAATGGGATGCATCCCCGGAACGCTTGGCGTCAATCGCAACCACCACGGCCTGAGAGCCAAAGCGCTCGGCAATTCTCGTGATCACGCCGGGATCGGCAAGTGCCCCCGAGTTGATGCTGATTTTGTCCGCACCCGCCGAAAACACCGCGGCCGCATCCTCCAAGGTACGAATGCCGCCGCCAACCGTAAATGGAATAAACAACTGACGCGCGGCGCGGCGCACGGTGTCCAGCAGCGTCGCACGCTTTTGGTGCGCCGCTGAAATATCGAGAAGCACGATTTCATCTGCTCCCGACTCGCTATGGGCGTGAGCCAATTCGGCGGGATCACCCGCGTCCCGCAGGTTTTCAAATTGCACGCCCTTGACGACGCGGCCGCCGTCCACGTCGAGGCAAGCGATAATACGTTTCGTCAGCATGTCGGATTGCGCACATCAAAACTCGCAAAAATTGTTCAGAATCTTCAACCCGGTCTCCCCGGATTTCTCTGGATGAAACTGCACGCCAAAGATGTGTTCCCGCTCCACCGCCGCCGAAAATCGGCCGCCATACTCGCAACACGCGACCGTCGTCTCAGTAACCGGCACGCGAAAGGAATGCGTGAAATACACAAACGACGCCGACGGCACACCGCGCAAAAGCCGTGAGGAGGAGTTGACTTCGAGTTGGTTCCACCCCACATGGGGGGACTTTACGCTCGCTGGAAAGTGCTCGCATTCGCCTTTCAACAGGCCGAGCCCGCTTGTCTCCGGCGATTCCAGACTCCGCTCAAACATCCACTGCATGCCGACGCAGATGCCGAGAAACGGCGTTCTGCATGCAATGGCATTCGCAATCGCATCCTTCAAACCGGAGCGGGCGAGAGCCGCGGTCGAAGCAAAATGGCCCACTCCTGGAAGTACGATTTTGGATGCCTTCATCACGTCGCCAGGAGAGGACGTAATGACGCACTCCTGCCCCAGCCAGTCCAGCGCCTTCTTCACCGAAACCAGATTGCCGGCGCCGTAATCCACGATCGCAATCATCACAGCACTCCCTTGGTGCTGGGTAGGAGACGAGCCATTCGCCGATCGCGCCAGCAAGCCGCCCGCAGCGCCCGGGCAAAGGCCTTGAACAGCGCTTCAATCTTGTGGTGGCTCGAGCGCCCGTAAAGCACCCGCACATGAACATTGGCGCGCGCTCCACGCGCAAACCCCTCGAAGAAGTCGTGAACCAGTTCCGACTGCAGATCGCCCACCAGCCGCGCGCGCACCTTGGTTTCTACGACTGCGGCGGTACGTCCGCAGAAATCCACAGCCGCCATTCCCATGGTTTCATCCATCGGCATCAAAAAATATCCCGCGCGAAGAATGCCGCGCTTAGTGCCCAGCGCCTTATCAAACGCCTGCCCGAGGACGATGCCCACATCTTCCACCGTGTGATGCTGGTCCACGTCGAGATCGCCGCGGGCTTTCAGCTTCAAATCGAAGCCTCCATGATGAGCGAACAGTTCCAGCATGTGATCGAAGAAGCGAATGCCGGTGGACACTCGGTAGCGGCCGCGACCCTCGATGGTCAGCGAGAGTTGGATTTGCGTTTCTTTGCTGACTCTATTGATAGTTCCTTTTCTCATCGCCGTGGCGCTCCTTGCGCAATGCCCAGCTCATCAAGCGTTTCCTGCAGCGCGGCGAGCAATCGATCGGCGTGCACCCGCGGACCGAGGGTGATGCGCACACATCCTTCGCAACCATGATCGCTCGACCGGTCGCGAACCAGAATGCCGCGCCTTCTCATTTGCTCTACAAAGGACGACGCCGCGCCCACGCGCGCCAGCACAAAGTTCGCTTCGCTGGGCCAGAATTGAATTCGATTGGCCGCGAGAACCTGCTCCAGCCGCACCCGGGACTCGCGAACCTCATTCACATATTGCTCGATGTACGCTTGGTCGCCGAGCGCTTCCGGCAGGCAAGCCAGTGCCACCGCGTTCACGTTGTAGGGCGAACTGACATGCCGCACAGCGCGCATTTGATTCGCATCGCCAATCAACACGCCAATGCGCAGGCCAGCCAGCCCGTAGGCCTTCGAGAAGGTGCGCGCCACAAACAGATTGGGAAACTGCTCTCGCTCAGCCAGCATGCTTTGCCCATAGAACTCGAAGTACGCTTCATCCACCAGCACCGCCGCATCCGGCGCCGAGCGAGCGATTCGCCGCAAATCTTTCGGCGGCGCGACCGACCCGGTGGGATTGTTCGGGTTCGCGATTGCAATCAGTCGCGTGCGCGGCGAAATGTGAGCACACACATTATCGCCCGGAAATATGGAGTCCTGACCCGCGGGAACACTGATCACCTGCGCGCCCGCAGCCATCATATAAATGCGATACATGGAATACGTGGGTACAACAATCACCCCTTCCTCGCCCGGCTCAAGGTAAGTTTCACACAGCAAGTGAATCGCTTCGTCCACGCCATTGGTCAAAAGTAGTTCCGGCGCCGCGACCCCCAGCATGGCAGCCACCTTCGCCTCTACAGGCTCGCGCTCGGGATAGCTGGCGAGTTGCTCCGGCTCCAAGTGCCGCAATCGTTCGAGTACTCGCGGGGAGCACCCGGCCGTGTTCTCGTTGAAATCCAAGCGCAACCCATGCCGCCCCGCGAGGGGCGGATGGTATGACGGCAGCGTTCGCACTGCCTTCCTTGGACTAAGCATGTTCGCGCCTCACGCGGATGGACCACGCGTGCGCGGCCAATCCTTCAGCTTCGGCAAGACATTCGATCGCCGGCGCAATTCGTTTTAATCCACCTGCCGATAGCTGCTGCACGGTAATGACCTTCACAAAATCCATCACGCTGAGGCCTCCTCGAAATCGAGCTTGCCCCGAAGTCGGCAACACATGGTTGGGCCCGGAGGCGTAATCGCCCGCGGCCTGCGCCGAATAGTCCCCAATAAAAACCGAGCCCGCATTTTGGATAAATGGCAGGTCTTCCTCAGCAGTCGTGATGTGCTCCGGCGCGAGTTGATTGGCCCAATCCCGTGCCTGTTTGCGAGATGCCGCAACCAGCACTGCTCCGCGCGCCAGCAAGGATTTCCGGGCGATCGGATTGTTTTTCGCGAACTGCCCCACAGTCGTCCTCACTGCTCGCGCCAATTCGCGCGAAGTTGTGATAAAAACGGCCAGCGTCTCCGGATCATGCTCGGCCTGCGCCACCAGATCCGCCGCTAGGAATTCCGGCACACTCGAATCGCTCAGCGAGTCACTCAGCGAGTTGTATAAAATGACGGCCTCCGTTGGCCCAGCGAGAAAATCAATGGCACAGTCGAAGGCGACCAACTTCTTCGCGGCCGTCACATAGGCGTTCCCGGGTCCCACAATTTTATCCACCCGCAGAATGCTGCTGGTGCCATACGCCAACGCCGCGACGGCCTGGGCTCCTCCCACACGGTAAAACTCGCGCACGCGCAGCATCGCAGCCGCGGCCAACACTTCCGCCGACGGCTTGGGCGACACCACGCGAATGTTCTTCACACCTGCAACCTGCGCCGGAATCACAGTCATAAGCACGGTGGAAACCAGCGGGTAGCGCCCTCCTGGCACATAGCAACCAACCGAATCGAGAGGCCGCACAATCTGCCCGAGTGCGATTCCACCGCGAGTCCGCATCCAGTCGGTGGGCTTCTGCCACTCGCAGAAACGGCGGATGTTTTGCGCGGCTTGCCGCAAAGACTTGCGCAGCTTCGGAGCCAGCGTTTGCCATGCCGCGGCCATTTCCTCCTCAGATACTCGCAGAGACTGTTTCGCTGCCAGCCCGTCCCACCGCTCCGCATAGCGGCGAAGGGATCGCTCCCCGCCTCGGCGAACATCATTCACGATGCGCCGCACTCGCGGCTCCAGCCCTGTGAACCGCGCGCCTCGAGCGGCGAGACGCTCCACCATCGCGCTGGCTTCACGGCCTGAGACGATCTGCATCACAGCACCACCTTGTTCAGCGGATACTCGACGATGCCCTGCGCCCGCGCTTCCTTCAGCCGGGGAATAACATCCCACGCCGCCGCCTCGTCGATCACCGTGTTCACGGCCAGCCAATCCTCGTCACTTAGGTGAGAGATTGTTGGCTTCTGCAAGGCAGGCAACACCGCGAGCACAGCCGCCAGGTCTTCCTTCCGGACATTCAGCATGAGTCCGACGCGGTCCTGTGCTTCCATGGCCCCTTGCAGCATCAGGGCCAGATTGTCGATTTTTCTTCGCTTGTCGCGATCGGCATACGAACACTTGTTGGCAATCAATTGTGTGTTCGATTCCAGCACCGTCTCCAGAATGCGAAGCCGGTTAGCTTTCAGCGAACTTCCCGTCTCGGTCACTTCGACAATCGCGTCCGCCAGCATAGGCGGCTTGACCTCCGTGGCGCCCCACGAAAACTCCACCCGCACCTCGACGCCTTTCTTAAGGAAGTAGTCGCGCGTCACCTTCACCAGTTCGGTGGCGACGATTTTTCCCGAGAGTTCCTCCGCCTGTTGAACCGCGGAATCTTCCGGTACCGCGAGCACCCATCGCACTTTGCCGCGGCTGCGCTTGGCGTAAATCAAGTCACTCACGGTGACAACTTCCAATCCACTCTCGATCACCCAATCGAACCCGGTCAGGCCCGCATCCATGGCGCCATGCTCCACATAGCGAGCCATCTCCTGCGCGCGGATCAACATGCAATCGATTTCCGGATCCGCCGTGGTGGCAAAGTACGACCGTCCAGTCGTGCGTGCGGGAAGGCCGGCGCGTGCGAATAGCTGCAAGGTTGCCTCCTCCAGGCTGCCCTTCGGAATGCCGATGCGTAGTTTCATCGCGTCTCCTTCGGCAACTCGGCTCCGCTTTCTGGCGCTCGCAGTTGAACCGGTTCTGTAAAGCACGAGCGCGTGCCGCGATGGCAGACCAGACCCGCTCCTTCGACCTCGACGCGCAGCAGCAGCGTGTCGCGATCACAGTCGGTATGAGCCGTGACCACCTTCAGCCGGTTTCCCGAGCTCTCGCCTTTCATCCAAAGTTGCTGGCGCGTGCGGCTGAAGAAGGTCACATACCCTTTCTCCAACGTACGCTCCAAGGCCTCACGATTCATAAAGCCAACCATCAGGACTGCCCCGTCGGCGGAGTCCTGCACCACGGCGGGAAGCAGGCCGCTCAGTTTGTCGAAGTCAAGTTCTGCATTCATGCCCTTAATTCCTCTCTCGGAGAAACAAAAAGCCCGCTGAGCGTGTTTCGCGTCAGCGGGCTGAACTCCTGAAAAGTGCTGGTTAGATCAAGTCTGCCATCTCAGGTGCACATCTCCGCCGCCGCGCTATGCGCGTGATGATGATGGCGGTGATGGCGATGGGACAACATATCACCAGAAGACTACGGCAAGTAATCCGCCGGGTCAATAAGTTTAAACAGTTAGCGTTAGCGATTTTTTGGATGCACCCCATTCAACTCTTGCATTCCGGCCTAGAATGCGGCAAAGTTTCGCTGGCCGGCAAGTAATCGGGAAGAATCCGTGAAGCGTCCGTCGCGTTCAGGAGCGTCAGCTCAGAGCAGCTAGCGGAAGCTGCCGCTGTCCCGGATCTTGCGTGCGGCTTCCTCCAGAAAATCGTCGACGTGCTGCCGGGGCTGCGATTCTAGTCCGGTCTTCGCTTTGATTCTGTCCGCAATCTGAATTGCGGTTCGCAGACGCACCTCCGGATCGAGTTCGAACCTCCGGCTCAGATACGTCTCGATCAGCACAAGCTCATCCGCAGTCGCTTGGTTCGGACCCAGTGTAGCGGAATTCGGTTCCGTAGCCGTGCTCCAGGACGGCCGAACTTCCTCGGTCGGCTTCTCATGCACCACCACCGTGCCGGCAACAAAATCACCCAGCCTGCGGCTCTGGCGGTTGCACATCATGCAGACCAGACCCACGCCATAGATTCCGGGCAGCCCGTCGACAGCCCGCATCAGGTTTCGTCCAACGGCTTCGAACGCGTTGATCGGCCTGCCCGATTCTTTAATGACTCGAATGCCGGTAAAGCGTTTGCCCGGCGTCTGCCCCTTCCAAAGAATCTCGAAGATTGCGAAGTATCCCCAGTAAATCGCAAACCCAATGAAAATGGCCATCGCCGGGCCAATCAGACGCGGAAGGAAGTTGAATACCGAGAGCCCCAGCGGCAGCGCGAGCATGAAAATAATGGCCGTTATGAAATACAGTGCCGCCTGGATTAAAGTATCAATGGCCATGGCGAGGAACCGGCTTCCGATTCCCGCCAACGGCAATTCCAGGGCGATCTGCTCTGGCGTATCAATCTTGAGTTGGTCGAACGAGTCCATGGGTTGACTAACAACGATGATTTCCACTCGCTGGTTGGAGAAACGCAAACCGCACTGGAGCAAGCTGGAGGCGTTGCTCAATCAGAGCGCCAAGGGCGGCCTGAAGTCGCTCTCGCGTTCCGACCTGCAGGAACTCAGTCTGCTCTATCGCCAGACCGCTGCCGATCTTGCCGCCATCCGCGAAGACCGCGGCTCCGTGCACTTTGCGCGCTACATCAACCAGTTGCTGGTTCGCGCCCACAATACCATCTATTCCGGTCGCAGGGCGAGTCCCACGGCGATTTTTTCCTTCTTCTCCCATACCTACCCGGCGGCCTTCCGGCGGAACCTGAAGCACTGCCTGCTAGCAACGCTGATTTTTGCCGTGTCCGGACTAGTGGGAGCGGTACTCACCTACCAGAATCCTGACTTCAAAGTAAAACTCCTTGGACCGCAAATGGTCGAAACCATCGATCGCCACGAAATGTGGACGCATTCCATTGTTGGCATCAAGCCGCTGGCCTCGAGCGCCATCATGACCAACAACATGAGCGTCGGATTCACTACCTTCGCGCTCGGCATCACGGCGGGACTGGGGACGATTTACATGATGGCCTTCAACGGGCTGCTGATCGGCGTCATCGGCATGGCCTGCTGGCTCTCCGGCATGAGCCTGCAGTTGTGGAGCTTCGTTGCGCCGCACGGGGTGCTGGAGTTGCCGGCCATCTTTATCGCAGGTGGCGCGGGATTTCGGATCGCGCAGGGTCTTTTGTTTCCGGGAGTCTTGCCCAGACGCGATTCGCTGGCGCAAGCCGGATCCGAAGCCGTTCAACTCCTGCTGGGAACGATTCCAATCCTCATCGTCGCCGGCCTGATCGAGGCATTCGTGTCCCCGACCGGCCTTCCCATCCCGCTGAAATTCTCGATGGCCGGAGCGCTGTTTGTGCTTCTCGGAGTTTACCTCTTCGGCATGGCGCGCAAACCAAGCGCAACCGTGGAAGAGCGGCGCTTTAGAGCCGCGTAAAGTACGGAAAAATTAATTCGGCTTTAGCCGCAGGCGCAATCTCACAGTTGATTCCGCTCTTTAATTTGCAGATACGCGTTCACGAGCACGGGAGAAACCGCGCCCGAACTCACCTCCATCGCCAGCGCACCGCGTTCCCGCAGCCGCGCCAGCAGCAGTTCACGGCGGTGAACCATTTCCTGGGCTGCGGCCACCTGATACATTTCGGATTCGCTCCGCGGCGTCCTTGCGGCCAGTTCACCTAAGTCCGGCTGACCGATTACCACGAACAAAACCAGATGCCGCGGCATCATCATCGATGCAGCCTCGATCACTTCCGGCGTCATCGCGGTTTCAGCCAGATCGGTGAGCCAGACGATCAGGCTGCGCCGCTTCTGATTTGTCAGGAGTCGCCCCGCCATTTGCAAGTGGTCTGCCTCCGAGGCTTCTTCGTGGACCAGCGCGAGTTGCTCGATCAGTTGCCGCAAGTGAGCGCTGCCTTTGGCGGCCGGAAGCTGCTGGCGAATCCCGCGCCCGTAGGCGATGAGCCCTACGCGGTCGCCGGAGTACAACGCGACCTGAGTCAGGCTTAACGCCGAGTTAACTGCCAGGTCCAACTTGCTGAATCCACCCACGCGCGCCCGCATCAGCCGGCCCGAGTCAATTACAATCCACACCGTCTGGCTGCGTTCGATCTGGTACATGCGGGTCACCAGCTTGCCGCGCCGCGCCGCCGCCGTCCAGCAGATGTCGCGATATTCGTCTCCCTGCTGGTACTCACGCAGGCTCTCAAATTCGCGGCCAATCCCGCGCACGCGCGCGTGCCGCTTCTCCAGTGCGATCTGGCGGCTACGGAGCAAATAAATCGAGTGGCGCTTGGCTTCGTCCAGGTTCGGATAAATCCGCACCGTCTGCTCCAGCGACGCCCGCACCCATTTCTCGGCAATGCGCAACCGGCTCTGATAGCGCACGTAGCCGTCGCCCAGCTTTGCGTCTCCGCGCTCGGCCGGGCGAATGCGATAGCTCGCCATCCCCTCGCCGTGTGCTCTGGACCGAATGGTGAGTGTCGGCGGCTCATTCCTCAACTGCAGTGGGACCGTGTCGATGATCGCCGCCTGGATGCTGGTGCGGGAGGAATTCGTCAGCGTGAGATCGACGTCTGATGAGATCGACAAAGCCGCGGGCGAGCGCCACGAGCGCCGCACTGTGAGTTGTTCCGGCTTCGGCAGTTGCGCCAGATCGGCCAGCCACGCCAGCAGAACCAGGCCGTCCCACGCCAACAGCGCATACACAAAACGCAGATCGATGAAAGCCGGCCCCAGCCAGACCAGCCCGACAAAGAGCAACATGAAGAAGCGGTCGCCGAATGCCACGCCGAAGCGCTTGTAGGATTTCGTCGGCGCCTCAACCTCGGGTGGAACCAGCGGGCCCAGATCGCTCACTTGGGAACCTCGACCGCGCGCAGCACATCTTCCAGCACCTGATCGGGCGTGATGCCCTCCAGGTCGGCTTCTGGTCGGAGCATGATGCGGTGCCGCAGCACCGGACGCGCCGACGCCTTCACGTCATCCGGAATTACGTAGTCGCGCCCGTCCATCGCGGCAAACGCCTTCGACACCGCCATCAAACTCACCGCCGCCCGCGGACTTGCTCCCAGCGACAGCGACGGCCAGTCCCGCGTGCGCCGTACGATCTGCACGATGTAGCTGAACAGAGCTTCCTCCACGGTGATCGACCTGACCTCCTGCTGCGCCTGCTCGAGCAAACCCGGCGCAATCGGAGTCAAGTTCATCTTTTCCAACTCGCGCGATTCAAATCCGTTCTGCACGTTGGCGAGCAGTTGAACTTCTTCTTTCACCGCCGGATACGTCACTCGAAGCTTGAGTAAAAAGCGGTCGAGTTGCGCCTCGGGCAGCGGATACGTTCCTTCAAACTCAATCGGGTTCTGCGTGGCAAACACGGTAAAGAACTGCGACAGCGGATAAGTCTTGCCGTCGATCGTTACCTGATGCTCCTCCATGCACTCCAGCAACGCCGCCTGCGTCCGCGGGGGCATGCGGTTCACCTCATCCACCAGCAACAAGTCCGTGAACACTGGACCCTGATGCAACACGAAGGCGCTGGTCGCCATATTCAGAATGTTGGTGCCGACAATGTCGGCAGGCATAAGATCCGACGTGCACTGCACGCGCTGAAACCCCAGTCCCATCAGCCGCGACAGCGCCTTGACCGTCAATGTCTTGGCAATTCCGGGGACGCCCTCCAGCAGCACGTGTCCCCGGCAGAGCAACGCGACCACGCACTGGTTGCGCAGTTCATCCTGCCCGACCACTACCTTGCCCATCTCCGCGCGTATGTGCCGTATCAACTCCGGAACAGCGTTCATCAAGCTTTCTCCTTGCGAGCGCCTTGGAATAGCTTCAGGCGAACCGCATATTCATCCAGTTCTTGCACCAGTTGCAACGCCGCCGGGGGATGCAAATAAGGATCGCCCTTCGCGGATTCGCAGCGCCGCAGAATGGCGACGAAGTGATCGTCGACGAACGACCAGCGATCCCGCACAGCCATTTCCAGGTCTGCCACCGAGATGTTGCTCGCGACTCCCAACCGCCGCGTCAGCCAGTATCGAAACCGCTGGTAGCAAATGTCCACCGCGACTGAGGCCGTGCCCGCAGTCTCGTAGAGTCCACCCAGCGTCTGCACGAATTCAATCGGCGACAGGCGGACAGCAGACGCCGGCTTGCAGATCGGCCCGCTGCGCCGTGAAAACGTGGCGACGACCGCCAACCCCAGAAGCAAAAGCTGCAGCGCGAGCCATTTCACAGGCGAATGCGCGATCGACGAACCCAGCGTCTGCCGGTAGCCGTGAATATATTCGTCCCAGAGAATCTCGCCTTTCGCGCCGCCCATGCAGGCAAGAAAAAATTCCAGATTGCCCTGCTCTTTCAATCCCGCGTTGGTCAGCGGAGTGGCCGAAGCCCACCACAATACTTCCCCGCGACCGTAAGGATACTTCACCACCAGCGTGCGGTCGCCATCGCCGTACAGGGGGTACGCCGGCGAGTACGCCAGCCAGCGCGCCTTCTGCGCCAGAACAATCTCCGGAGCTGCACGCGTGATTTCGGAAGGGGACAGCGCCGACGCTTTCTTCCACGCCGCTCCGCCAAGCACGTCGGGCATAGATTCATTCTCGGGAAGAAACGTTCCTGCAAACATTCCAGTCGCGATCACGTGTCCCCCCTCGGAGATGAATGCCTTCAGACTGTCTTTCTCCTCGCGGGTAGGAGCCTCTTCCGGATCGGCCAGAATCAGCATCTTTCCCGGCTCTTGCGGAAGTTGATCGAGCGGTTTTTCCCAGCGCGCCACTTTGTATCCTGCTTGAGACAGCAGCAGATAGGCCGCCTTGGCGCCGCCCGAAGCGGTCGAATAACTGCTCGGGATCTCCGACTTGGCTCCCCCTTCGCCGCCAAACACTACGGCGCCGGCAATCAGCAAAACGAAGGCGCCAGATGCCCACAGCAACAGCTTGCGATCTTTCGGGTCCACTTTCAGCGGCATCCCAGTTTCTCCAGCTCCGCGAGCGTCTGCGAAAAGGTTCGTTCGCTGGCGCCGCGATTGGCATACCACGCGAGTTCGAAAATTCGCGTGAGGGCCGTCAGCGTCTCGCGATGCTCGCTCGCACTCGAGAGCAGCCGCAAATATTCTCGCGGGGTCCGCGCCCGGTCCGGCTTCCACATCCCCTGACGCTCCAGGAAAGAAATCCCCGCCCAGTACGCCAGATGGATCGCCTCGCGCCACTCCCCCTTTGCAGCGGCGGCGCGGGCCTCCGAGAGCCAGATCGCCCACTCCTTCGCGGAAACCGGCAGGTCTTTGGGAACAACGGTTTCGAAGTTGTCGCTGGACCAGAGGCTGCGATAGGCGATGAACGCCAAGGCGAGCACGGCCACGCCCATGAGCCCATAGACGAAATATTTGCTGATGGTGGGAATGGCCGCCGATCGGATCAGCCGCTCCAGAAAATGCAAAATGAATTCCAGCAGGCGCTGCTTGAGCCGGTCGAACCAGCTCGGACCCTGCACGTCGCGAAATTCCCGCCGCGCCAGAATCGAGCTCAGCTCTGCCCGGTTCGCCGAAACATCGGCGGGAGGCTTTTCAAATCCGTCGAGATCACTACGCAAGCTCTGCAGCCGTGTACGGATCGCAGAGGCGTTCGCAACATTCTTTTCCTTTTCGTATCGCCGGACGTCCCGTTGCAACCCTTCCGTCGATATTTCAAATTCTCGCTGATCCGTAGCGACGCGCCAACTCTGCGGCAGATCGTGCAACGGTTGGGGAGTTGGGCCGCCGGAGCTGTCGCGCTGCTGGGTCGCAGCCAACAGACTGTCAAGTTCCGCGCGATATTCGGCCGTAGTCAGGGCGCCGTTTCCGGCCGAGTCGGCGCGGCAAGAAACTGCCACCATCAGCAAGCACGCCAGAATGGAGCTACGCCTTGCCGTCATGCGCCTGCTTGTGCGGGGGACGGTGGGAGCGCCGAAGCGTCCAGCGTCGTCATCATCAATTGCAGGTCGAACGCTTCCTTGCGCACCCGTTCGTCGTAGTAGACGAGCGAGAATGCGATGGTAGCGAGGGCGCCTACGAGGCTTGTAGAAACGAATCCGGATAATAGCACAGCTACTTGCCAGCCAATCGTGAACTGCCGTACTCCGCTTCTAAAGTTGAAACCCGCCGCAATGAGTACAGGCCACTGCAGCAATGAGCTAATTCCAAACTTTAACGCCAGAATCAGCAGTCCAATTACGAATATCCGCCCCCAATCCCCCTTGGTAAGTTCCATGCTTCTCGACATCGAGTCGAACACGCCCTTGTTCTCGAGAATCTTCACTGGCACAGCCAAGGACCAAATAATCAAAAGTATTACTCCCGGCACGACTATCGCGAGTAAACCGAAACCGGCAGCCATACTAACGAGAAGAGAGATTCCCACAACCCCAAGTACGTGTCCTTTAACCCTCGAAAACGAATCTGTTACGGTCGCGGGCCGGCCTAATTGTAAGTTGGAGACTGCAATCACTGTGGCTGCCTGAGAGATAGCAGAAACAATCAATGTCAAGATACCAGCCCCCACGCTCCAAGCTAGCGTCAACAAGATGTTCGGAAGCTTGGGAGCAGAAGATTGAAAGACGAGTCCCACCAACTGGAAGGCCAGAACGACCATGTAGGGGAGCGCGAAGATTCCGAGGAATAACCCGAAGTGGCTGCGATACAGAGAAAACGTACGGTCCAGCAATTCTCCGGTACTCAAGGGCCTGAGTGCAGTCGTCATGACTCTCCTCCCGGCAACTTAAAACTTTGCCCGGCATGGTAGCACAACCCGCGCCTGACCGCCGTGAAGCCTGACCCTGATCTTGCAAGGGTCAATCTCGCTCGCTTACGAGCCGGGCGAGCCTGCCTTCACTTCCGCTGCTTTACCATCCCGGTAGAGGACGACCATCGGCTTCCCTCCATTCGGATAGCGCACGGTTTTTTCGTACGAACTGCTGCCCGCATCGGGCACGCCCATGCCGATCGCGAAATCGGCCTGCAGTTCGTTCATCCCCGGTTTTACTTGATGTTGTTCCACCGCCTGCCAAACATCGGACGTCCAGTGCTTGTACATCTCATGCGGATCTTCCACGAAAAACATTTCGTCGGAATAAAAATGGAATCGCTCGTCGGCCTCATACCCAATCGGCACCGCGTACCTTTTCCCATCCTTCTGGAACACCGCCATCAACTGCCGACTCTCTCCCTTCCCCGGAGGCATCGCGGTGACGACATCGGTGATCCCCAGCTTTTCGATCGGAAGCAGCAGACCCGCGTCATGCGCGAAATCCACCTGCTTGCGCGCCAAGTCGTACGGGTAATATGTATAGCGATATCCTTCCTTCACCCAAACCGGCTGCTGCGCAAGCTGCCGGGCGCTCTTCAGATCGTAGGGATAAAGCTTCTTGGGAATGACGTAGTAGTCGGGATTGGAAAACCCTACATTCTGCGCCTGCTTCTGCCTTTCGGCCGCGACCTTGTCTTCATGGCGCTGGTATAAAATGTAGCCCGCGCGAAGAGTCGCGACCACCAAGGCCAGCAACAGCGCCAGTTGAAGCTTCTGCTTCGCCTCTGGACTCATCATCGAAACACTTTACCAACTTTTCCGCCCATGCCGGAGTCAACTTAGAAGGCCGCAGCGATAAGGTAAACTGGAAGAGTACAGCGAGTAACCGAGAGGTAATTTCATCATGCCCGCCATCACGGAACAAGACGTTCTGAGCGCACTGAAGAGTTGCTACGACCCTGAAATCCCGGTTAACATCGTCGATCTCGGCCTGATCTACAAGATCGACTTTGCTCCCGACTCTGCCGTCGATCCCGCGGACGCGAAACAGGATGTCACCGTGGAGATGACTCTTACCGCGCAAGGCTGCCCCGAGCACGTCAATATCAGCGCGCAGGTCAAATCACGCATCGAGCAATTGCCGGGCGTCGGCAACTGCACGGTAAATGTAGTGTGGACTCCGCCCTGGACCCCCGAGCGCCTCAGTCCCGACGCCAGAAAACAACTCGGCATCGAGTGAGGGTCGGACGTCGGACCTCAGACTTCAGGCCTAGATCGCTGCCTACCGTCCCAAGTCGGAAGTTAAGGCCTGCGGTCCAAGGTCTTGATTTTCCTATCCTCCGAATTCTTCCCAGGCTTCCACCGCGCTTCGCCCCGCCGCATCGGTAATTCGTTTTCCGGCTTGCGCAGCCATTTCCATCACCCGCATGCCGTGCTCGAAATAATCCGGCAGCAACCGCCGCACTTTTTCGAACTTCTCCGGATATTCCGCCGCCAGCACTGCCAGACCAAGACCTGTCGCCAGCACGCCCGCCGGATATTTCTTTTTCATGAACAGAATTCCCGCCGCACCGATCGACCCGATCATCAGCGCTTTCTTCCAGCCGTCCATAACTCTTCCCCCGAAAGATCATCCAGCCTGTTTGCGATTGTACCCCAGCACGATCCACCCCAGCGCGCACCCAACTGCGAAAGCTCATCACCGTTTGCATGCTTTATACTTCCCAGTTTGTGGGAGGTCTCATGACCGCGCAAGTCCGTCGCGCTGCATTCATTCTCATCGCCGCTCTGACCGCCGCCATCTCTGCCCAGACTGTGTCCGCTCAGACCAAGCCGCGAGCCCGTGATCTCGGCGTCCCCTTCGACGGCACTCCCGGCCCCAACAACGCGATTACCGACGTGAAGGGAGTCGAGGTAGGCCACACCACGCTGATCTCCGGCCAAGGCAAACTCGAAGTCGGCAAGGGCCCGGTGCGCACTGGCGTGACCGCAATTCATCCTCGCGGAAAGGCCAGCGATGACGCCGTTTTTGCCGCCTGGTTTACTCTCAACGGCAACGGCGAGATGACCGGCACAACCTGGGTCGACGACTCCGGATTCCTCAATGGTCCCGTCATGATCACCAACACGCACAGCGTTGGCGTGGTCCGCGACGCCGTCATTGCCTGGAAGGTCAAGCACGGCTCGCCCGATATGGAAGGCTACTGGTGGTCGCTCCCGGTCGTCGCCGAAACCTGGGATGGCTATCTCAACGACATCAACGGATTCCACGTGAAACCCGAAGACGCCTGGCACGCCCTCGACGTCGCCCACACCGGCCCCGTCGAAGAAGGCAACGTCGGCGGCGGAACGGGCATGATCTGCAATGAATTCAAAGGCGGAATCGGAACGAGCTCGCGCGTGCTTGACGCAAAACTGGGCGGTTACACGGTCGGCGTGCTCGTCCAGTGCAACTACGGATCGCGCGAGCAACTTCGCATCGCGGGCGTTAACGTGGGCCGCGAAATCCCCGAACACACGGTCTGGAAGAACGACGTCGGGTCGATCATCGTAGTCCTCGCGACCGACGCCCCCCTGATCCCCACTCAACTCAAGCGCATCGCGCGGAAGATCTCACTCGGCCTGGGCCGCGACGGCAGTTATTCCGGCGACGGCTCAGGCGACATCTTCATCGCCTTCTCCACCGCGAACCCAGGCGCCGTTGGCACCAAAGGACTGCACCAGCTCGCCATGCTGCCCAACGATTCTCTCGATCCGATTTTTCTGGCGACCGTGCAGACCACGGAAGAAGCCGTGGTCAACGCCATGGTTGCCGCCGAAACCATGAAAGGCATCAACGACCACGAAGTCATCGCCCTGCCCCACGACCGGCTCCGCGAAATCCTGAAGAAATACAACCGCCTCGTAAAATGACCGCCGCAGATCCGGGCACTCTAACTGGGACCGAACGTTCCGGTCCCGCGCTTAAAATCCTGCAACTCAATTCCGAAGCGTTTGAGCATCGACTGCAGCGTCGTGCGTTTGATCCCCAGCCGGCTGGCAGCCCCGTCCGTTCCCGACAACACGCCGTTGGTCTCCTGCAAGACTCGCATGATGTGCTCCCGTTCCATTTCCGAGAGATTGTCCTCGCCGATCTCCTGCGGCGCCGTTAATTCCACCGGCGGCGCAGCCAGCACCCGGCCTTTGCTCAGGATGACCATGCGTTCGATCATGTTCTCCAGCTCGCGGACGTTGCCGGGCCAGTTCCAGTTCTGCAGCACGGTCATCGTCTCTTCCGGCACAACGTCGATGTGCTTGCCCATACGCGCCGAATATTTGCGCACAAAGTGATGTGCCAGGATTGGAACGTCGCCTCGCCGCGCCCGTAACGCCGGCAGTTCAATCGGAAAAACATTGAGACGGTAGAACAGATCCTCGCGAAAGTTTCTGTCGGCGACGTCCTGCCGCAAATCGCGGTTAGTAGCGGAGATGATCCTTACATCGACGTGCAGCGTCTGCACTCCGCCCAGTCGTTCGAACTCGCGATCCTGCAGCACCCGCAAAAGTTTTGGCTGCAGTTCAAGCGGAAATTCTCCAATCTCGTCCAGGAACAGTGTCCCTTTGTCCGCTAGTTCGATGCGCCCTACTTTCTGGCTGACCGCCCCGGTAAATGCACCTCTCTCATGCCCGAACAGTTCGCTCTCCAGCAAACCCGAAGACACGGCGGCACAGTTGAGCTTGATAAACGTCTTGTCATGCCGCGAACTTAGGGCATGCACCGAGCGCGCCACCAATTCCTTCCCCGTGCCGGTCTCCCCCAATAGCAAAACCGTGGAGTCAGTCGGCGCCACCACCCGCACGTACTTCAATACATCGCGGAGCGCCGGACTTTGCCCAATGATTTCTTCAAACCCCAGCTCCGTCTGAATCTCGCTTTCCAGATAGAATTTTTCCTGCGCCAGCTTGTCCCGGGCGTCCTGCAGACGATCGGACATTTCGCGGAGCCGCGCAATGTCCATGGCAGCGCCCGTAATCCCAATCACGTTCCCGTCAGCATCCAGCAGAGGTTCAATCCAGATATCGAAAGCGTAATTCTTGCCGCCGTCGGGGATGACGATGTCCTCCCTCACCCCTACTCCTCCTTCTAGCACCTTTCGCTTAAGTTCAAGCAGGCGCGCGGCATTTTTCGAACCAATGATTTCAGCGTCGGTCTTGCCGAGGGCCTCGTGCTGCCAATAAAGCTGAGGGTTGTAGATCCAGGTGTAACGCAGTTCGCAGTCCTGATTGAAAACTGTAATGGGAGAATCCTTGAGCGCCACCCGGAAACGCTCTTCGCTGTGCCGTAGCGCCTCCTCCGCGTGCCGGCGCTCGCCGATGTCGACCGCGGTCGCTTGCACCACGCAGCGGCCGTCCTCGCCGTCACCCAGGACCGCCGCGTTGAACAGCACCCAAACAGGACCGCCGTCCTTTCGGCGCAACTGGATCTCCCGGCCTACGAACGTAGGCTCCCGCCTAAGTACTTCCAGCAGCGGTTCCCGGTCGGCGGTGCGGTAATAGAACTCGCTCGTCCGCCTCCCGCGCACTTCCTCGGCCCTGTCATATCCGAGTATGTGCGCCCACGCATCATTACAATCTTGCACCTGCCCATCCAAGCTGGCGGTCGCCACTCCCGCGACATTTTTCTCAAACAGCAGGCGATATCGTTGTTCCGAGGCTTGGCGCGCTAGTTCCGCCCGCCGTTTTTCCGTGACGTCATGCGCCATCCCGCGCACGATCGGCTTGTCCACTCCTTCCGTACGCAGCGTGTTGTTGTACTCCCAGGTCCTGACCTCTCCGCTGCGAGCTACCACGCACATCAAGCCCTTGTCGGCTCCGTTGGCCTTGATTCTGACCACATATTCGTCGAAGAGTACGCGATACTCGGGCACGATCAGGTCTCGCATTGGAATCTTCAGAAACTCATCAACCTCATATCCCAAGGAACGTGCCGCCGATGGATTTACCGACAACAGCCTCCCTTCCAGGTTGTGCGTACACACCAGGTCTTCACTGTTCTCAACCAGGTCGCGGTACTTGTCTTCACTCGCTCGCAGCGCCGCGTCTGCGCGTTTCCGGTCGCTGATGTCGCGGTTGAAGCTCAGGATTGCCGTATGTCCGCGATATTGAATCACGGAAGAAGTGACCGAAACGTCGATCTCTCTACCGCTGCTCGTCCGGTGCACGGTTTCAAATTGCTGACACGCGCCGGTTCGCAGCAGATCCGCAATCTGCTCATGGCCGCGATCCACGTCTTTAGTGAAGTCTTTAAGACAGGCGCCGACCAAATCTTCTCTGGCGAGCTCGTACAATTCGCAGGCGGCGGCGTTCGCCTGCAGAATGCGCTCACTATCGGGATCGAAAATCACGACGGGAATAATCGCACTTTCGAATAACACGCGATACTCCAGCTCGGACTTCCGCAGTTCATTTTCGGTCACATGGCGCGCGTGGTCCGCCACAGCACTGCGGACAATGAAAAGCGCGGCGGACGTGACCGCCACGACGTACATCGCCGGCCGGTAACGGTCGGGTGCATCGTGTGCAAGCCACAGCGCAACGATCGGAGGCGTGGCTGCGAATACGCTGAGCGCCAGCCGCAATCTGGTGGGCGGACGTGCCGTCCTGGGGTTATCTTGCGAGCGATCGCTCCAATAGGCCGCAAAGATACCGATCGTCATCAGCGCGGCAGGGCGTCCCCCAGGCAGAAGAACGACCGAACCTGTCAAGTCCGCAGTGATGTTCAGCAACACAATCGTAGTGAACGCTCCACCCACGATCCGGTAGACGGTGCGCGCTCGCGCCGAGGGCTCAACCAAAGCGCGAAGCAGCAACCCGGACGAGATCAAGGCATTGCGCAACAGTTCGGGCCTTCCGAACTCTTGCCATCCCCGGCCTAAATCCACGTGATGCAGGTAAATGAGTCGAAAATAGGCCAACACGATCACGATAGTAACTTGGGTGAAATCAACCGCGGGAAGCCAGCCAAATCTCTCCCGATCCTCTTCCGAAGCTGGAAAGAAAATCAGTAATGCGAGAGGCAGATAAGTACACCAGCCAAGAAATTCCAGCGAAGAGAGAATCGTTATCCCGCCGAAGTGGACATCTACGAGGAAATCATGAGCATCGGCCGCGAAAAGCAGTGCCAGGTAGGCCGCGGTCATCGCCCACAAGCCGCGGGTCATCCTGGAGGAGCGCGTCGCCGCGAAGCCGCACGCCAGTGCCCCCGGAAGAACCACTACGGCTTCGAAAATGTCGGTGAATGCAGGCTCATAGCTCTGTGGCAGCAAAAAACGCCGAACGATAGTCAGCGGTATGAGGAAAACAATAGCGAAGATGAGAATTCTGCCCCACGACTTGTGTGAGGGGACGCGGATATCCGAGATACTCATGACAACATCCTCGGTTCAAACTCGGCGCTATCTCGGACAACTTTCTCCGAGACGCAAACCGCCAGCGGCAACTCTCCATCCGCATGGGAGTGTTCCGCTTTTCGATGGCTCGCGGGGACGCCGCAAACCATTGCTTGCCATCAAGACCGGAGAGCATCCTCCCGGTCGGTGATTCAGATCATACACTCACGTGGGTCATCCCGGGCCCAACGTTTGCAATTGGCTTATCAACGCAAGGCGCATCGGAGGGGAGCTGCTCTTTTTCGATTTCCGCCGCCGATCGTTGGAATTCGCGTCAGCCATGAAAAAGGGCGAGTCCGACCTCGACTCGCCCTGCTTTCTCTTCAGGAACGTCAGTTTTGCATGGAAGCCGCCAGATCGTTTTTTATCACGCTGACTTCCACTCGGCCTCCGCTGGTCGGCTTCGCCGTCGTTCCATCGGCGCCCGGCACGTGCGCGTTGCCCACGCTTAGTACGTAGATCCGGTAGACCGGAATCTGATGGTTGAGCACCAGATAACGCACCACCGAGTCCGCCATTTTCTGCGAACTCGCAATCGCGGCCTGGCCATGCCCAGCCGAGAACCCGCGCACCTCGATGATGTAGCTGCGCTGATCCTTCAGCGGCGCCGCCATCCCGTCGAGCGCATCTTTCGAAGCCTTGCTCAGAATGCTTTGGCCGGGCCGGAAGCGAATCTCAAATTGCGCGCTTCCTTTGTATTGATCGAGGTTGCCCACGATCTTTTCCGCAGTCGCAACGCGGGTCGAGGCCTGGTTCGCGGCCGCCTGCGCCAGCTGCGCCTTGTTGGCAGCGTCGGTCGCGTGCTGGTCGGCCAGGCTGCTTTTCTCCGACGCCATCTGAATACCCTGCTGCGCGCGAGAGTCCACGTCCTTGATTCTCTTGCCGTTTTCCGAAGTCAACTCATCCAGTTCGTTGAGCCGGTCACGGATGGGCCCCACCTGCCGCTGCACATACTTCTTGTTGGCAAACGGATGCGTCACCAGATTCACCAGGTTAGGATCGTCGCCGTCCCAGAAATCCCTGGGCTTCGTGTCCGGCAGTGGCGCCAGGTCGCTGGCGCTCGCGCTCTGAGTCGCGGATGCATTCGCCGGCTGCGTGCTCGAGTTAGAGTTGGATTGCTGCGCGAATCCCGGAAGCGCTAATATAACGGACAAGAACAACGTGATGCATATCTGGTTTTTGTTCATTTTTGACCTCTTCCGAGTGGCCCATCGGGAATCCACTCCAGTGGCGTCTTTTGTGACACGTAGATTGTCCCCCGAGAGCGCTAAACGCGCAAGTGAATCCTGCCCGAAACTATGCCCGCGTCTAACCCGCCAAATCCCTTGCCCCACAACGGTTCTGGCCGGTGTATAATAACCGGTTGTGATCTTACTTCATCCTTCAACCGTACGAATCCAGCCAAACGAACATACAGGTATCCTAATAATGTCAGCCAGCCATGCCATTCTCTGCGCCAAATTAAAGCAATTAGGCTTCGCCCAGGAAAACAAGATGCGACTCTACGGCGAGGAATTCGAATTCCTTAGTGATCCCATCGTCGTAGCCGACGGGGCGGTCTTTGTAGATGCCCGCGAAAAGCGCTCGCGCCAGACCAGGCTAGTCCGCATCCCGCTGCCCATCGTTAACATGGCAAACTCCGGACTCAAAGCCGCATAATCGGGGTTTGTGAAGCAAGTCGCGGGACCTGACGGATCAGAATCTTCTGGAGGGAAGTCTCGTGTTCTTTCGATCCTTCTTGATCATTCTCCGTTGGGCTTTCAGCTGTGCCTTCGCGTATTTCTTCCTTGCCTTCTGCAGCTTCCTGTCCGCTTTACGGGAAGCGCGGTTCTGCGAGGAAGCTCGGTGTCGCGTCTGCGCACCGGCCTGAACGGACCAACCAACACTTAAGATGCCCAACAGGATGATGGCGGCAAGTCGTTTCATAAGGGCTCGGAGAATTGCAGTCTTTAGAACGATTCTACCCCAGATTCTTGCATCTGATCGCGGAGCCCCGCCAAGCGGACTCTAGTCCTTCACCGCCTTATCCGTAATCTCGAGCCCCTTGTCGATGATGGCAAACGCCTCGCGCAGCTGCTGCTCGTTGATGCAGAGCGGAGGGTTGGTGTAGAACGAGTTCCAGCGCACGATCGTATATAGCCCTTGCTCGCGGAAGAAGCGGCCGAGCGCGCCCATCTCCTCCGAAGTCCCGTTAAATGGAGCCATCGGCTGCCGCGTCTTCCGGCTGCGCACCAGCTCGACGATGCCGAAGAGCCCAATCGACCGCACCGCCCCGACCGACGGATGTTTGGCCTGCAACTCGGCGCCAAGCTCTTTCATGATCGCGCCCATCTTCTTCGCGTTTTCGATGAGATGGTCCTCTTCGTACACGCGGATCGTAGCCAGTGCCGCGGCGCATCCCATGGGATGCGAGTTGTAAGTCAGCCCGCCGTAAAACACTTTATCCTGGAAGTGCTGCGCGATGTGGTGCCGCATTCCCACCGCACCCAGCGGCAGGTAGCTGGCTGTCAGGCCCTTGGCCATGCAGATCAGATCGGGCACAACCTTCCAGTTGTCGATGGCGAACCACTCGCCCGTGCGCCCGAATCCAGCCATGACTTCATCGGCGATCATCAGAATGCCGTACTTGTCGCAAAGTTTGCGCACGCCCTCAAGGTATCCATCGGGCGGAATCAGAATTCCGTTGGTCCCGACGACGGTTTCGAGAATGAAAGCGGCGATCGTCTGCGGGCCTTCGAGCTGTATGGTCTCATCGATCATGGCCAACGAAGTTTCCGCCGACTCCCAGCCGCGCTCGATGCCGTGATAAGGATCGAGCACATGCACCACGCCCGGGATTCCCGGTTCGGCCGCCCAGCGCCGCGGATCGCCGGTCAACGTGATGCTGCCCGCGGTCGCGCCGTGATACGACCGGTAGCGCGCCATGATCTTGTGCCGTCCCGTGAAGAAGCGGGAAATCTTGATCGCGTTCTCGTTGGCTTCAGCGCCGCCATTGGTGAAAAAGAATGTGTCGATGTCGCCCGGAGTGATCTCCGCCAGCTTCGCTCCTAGCCGCGCACGCGGCTCGGTCGCCATGAACGGATTCGCGTAGCAGAGCGTTGCGGCCTGCTCGGCAATCGCCTTCACCACGCGCTCGTCACTGTGCCCAATGTTGACCGACATCAGCTGGCTGTTAAAGTCGATGAAGCGCTTGCCTTCCGGCGTCCAGAAATAAATTCCTTTCGCGCGAGCGACCGGGATGGGATCGACCTTCGATTGCGCCGACCATTCGAACAGCGTGTGCTTCTTGGTAAGATCGACGATTTCCTGGCCAGTCATGGATGGAGTGGCAACGGTAGTAGTCATTTTCCAAAACTCCCTCAAATTGAAGTGCGATCACGAATCGGGAAGGGCACGACTTCCAGTCGTGCCGCAACGGCGATTTAAGAATCCGGGCTTTAGCCGCTGGGGTCGCGCCCTAGCAAAGCTCTGACTAAGCCTCCGGGTTTCCTCTGCGTCGCCTCTGTGTCCTCTGTGGTTTACGCTTTGTGTCGGGGCCTTAACCAGAGCTTCCCTAGAACTTCCTCGAGTGCTCCTTGGCCCAGCGTTCAACCACGACTTTCTTATCGGTGTAGAACTCGATGGCATCGCGGCCCTGGCCGTGGAGATCGCCGAAAAAGCTGTTCTTCCATCCGCTGAACGGAAAGTAGGCCATGGGCGCGGCGACTCCAATGTTGATGCCGATGTTGCCCGCAGGCGCTTCGTAGCGGAAGCGGCGCGCGGCCGATCCGCTCGACGTGAACAGAGACGCCTGGTTGCCGTAAGCGCTGCGTTCGAGAAAGGCCAGCGCTGCGTCCATGCTGTCAGCGTGAACCAGGCTGAGTACCGGCCCGAATATTTCGGTATCGGCGAGATCGCTGGTCGCGGGAACGTTATCCAGAATCGTAGGCTTCACGAAGTTGCCCGATTCATATTTCGGAATCTTCGAGTTGCGTCCATCGAGCAGAACCTTCGCACCCTGCTTCTCGCCCAGGCCAATCAGCGATTCGACGCGCTCCTTGCTCGCCGGCGTTATGACGGGCCCCATCTGCACACCGTCTTCTAGGCCGTTGCCGACGCGCAGTCTCGAGGCTGCGTCGGCGATCGAGTCACGAAAAGTTTTCTGCGCTTCACCGATCGTGACCGCGACCGACACCGCGAGACAACGCTGTCCGGCACAGCCGAAGGCGCTGTCACTGATGATCTGCGTCGCCATCGGCATGTCGGCGTCGGGAAGAACGACGACGTGGTTCTTCGCTCCGCCCTGGCACTGGCAGCGCTTGCCCTGCTCGCCCGAGCGCGCGTAGATGTAGCGCGCCACCGGAGTCGATCCGACGAAGCTGATCGCGCGGACCTTCGGATGATCGATCAACGCGTCGACTACGGCCTTGCCGCCATTCACAAGATTGACCACACCTTTTGGCAGCCCGGTCTTTTCCAGAAGCTCATACACGTAGCGCATTGTCAGCGGCACGCGCTCGCTCGGTTTGAGAATGAATGTGTTTCCCGTAGCGATGGCGTAGGGCAAATACCAGAACGCAATCATGCCGGGAAAATTGAAAGGCACAATCGCGGCAGTAACACCCAGCGGCTGGCGGATCATCATCTCGTCGATGCCGTGGGCGACATCTTCCAGGTTGTAGCCCTGCATCATCATCGGAATGCCGCAGGCGACCTCCACGTTCTCGATGGCCCGTCGCATCTCGGCCTTGGCTTCAGTGAAGGTCTTGCCGTTTTCCATGGTGATGATGCGTGCGATGTCGTCAATGTGTTCCTCGAGCAGCATCTTCAGCTTGAACAGCGGCTGGATGCGGTCTTCCGGCGGAGTGCGGCGCCATTCGGGGAACGCCGCGGCTGCGGCTTCGACAACGGCGTTCACTTCCGGGGCGTCGGCGAGCGGCACGCTGGCCAGCACTTCGCCGGTGGCCGGGTTGACCACACCGCGCCACTCGGACGCGGGCGACTCGATCCATTGGCCGTTGCTGTAGTTCGTCAGTTTGATGGCGGGAGGTGCCGCTACGCTCATAATCATGCCTCGGCTATCGCGAAGAATGTCTTGCGCGGAACTCGCCCGTGCATCGCGCGAATTCCCTTGGACTGCAACTAATGATACCGCTACATGGATCCTTCGACTGCGGTTGGATTTCGCGCTTGGGCGCGAAGTCCAATCCTCGCTCAAGATGACATTTAAACTAGCTGCGCGACTGCGCCTTTCTGGTCGCACACCGTGGCAATCGCCGATTCGAGCACCGCCAGCGCTTCGTCCATTTGTTCATTCGTAATCACAAGCGGCACGAGCACGCGGATCACATTGGAGTACGAGCCAGCCGTGATCGTGATCAGGCCGTGCTCGTAGCAGTATTGCGTAATTCTTTTCGTCTCATCGGCAGCAGGGACCTTTGTATCCTGCGACCGCACCAATTCAATGGCCTGCATGCCGCCGAGGCCGCGCACATCGCCAATAATAGGCCATCGGCATTGCCACTCGCGGGCGCGACTCTGGAACCGGTCGCCGAGTTCGTTGGCGCGTTCCAGCAGATTCTCGCGTTCAAACAAATCGAGAACCGCCAGCGCCGCCGCGCACGACAGCGGATTGCCGGCGAACGTGCCGCCGAGTCCGCCGGGGCCGGGAGCATCCATGATTTCGGCGCGGCCGGTAACGGCGGCCAGCGGCAATCCGCCGCCCAGCGATTTTGCCGTGACCAAAAGATCCGGTTCAATGCCGTAACGCTCGCTGGCAAACAGCGAGCCCGTGCGGCCGAAACCAGACTGCACTTCGTCAGCGATAAAGAGTATGTCGTGCTTGTGGCACAACTCAATCAGCACCTGGAAGTAATCCGGCGGAGGCGCGACGAATCCGCCTTCACCCAAAACCGGTTCGGCGATCACCGCAGCGACTTCCTCATTCGCCACTACGCGCTTGAACGTGTCTTCGAGATGACGCGCGCAGTAAAGATCGCACGAGGGATACTTCATGTTGTAGGAGCAGCGATAGCAGTAGGCAAACGGGACGCGATACACCTCGCCCGGAAACGGTGCAAATCCGGCTTTATACGGATGCGTCTTGCTGGTGAGGGCCAGCGTCATCATGGTGCGGCCGTGGAAGGCGTCTTCAAACGCGATGATGCCGGGTCGCTTGGTATAGGCGCGTGCGATCTTGACCGCATTCTCAACCGCCTCGGCGCCACTGTTGACGAAGATAGTCTTCTTCGCGAACTTGCCCGGCGTAACTTCATTCATACGCTCGGCCAGGCGAACGTAGCTCTCGTACGGAGTGACCTGTACGCAGGTGTGCAGGAAGCGGTCGAGTTGATCTTTCACGGCCTCGACGACAGCTTCCTGACGATGCCCAACGTTGAGGCATCCAATGCCGCCTGCAAAGTCAAGATAGCGGTTGCCGTCAACGTCTTCCAGCCAGGCGTCTTCGGCCTTGGCAACGTAGATGGGCGTGCCGTGAGAAAGCCCGCGGGGCACGGCTTTGGCGCGGCGCTCAGAGAGCGCCTTGGATTTTGGTCCGGGAATTGGTGTGCGAAGTTGAATGGTAGACATCGTAAGTCTCAGTCTCAGTTGAACGGCGTCGCCCTCAGCGGCTGAAGCCGGATTCTTTCTCGGGCTCTTACGGCACGACTGAAGTCGTGCCCTTCCCCTTCGTCCTCGGCTCTTGTCTCGGTACTCGGGACTCGCAGCTCGGGACTCGCTCAGTACCAGCCGATCGGTGCTTCGTTTAGGTTGATGTACACCTGCTTGGTCTCGAGGTATTCTTCGATACCCCAGGGGCCAAGTTCGCGGCCGAAGCCGGATTGCTTATAGCCTCCCCACGGCGCTTCGACGTAGGTGGGCTGCATGTGGTTAACCCAGACGATTCCCGCCCGCAGGGCCTTGACGGAACGCATGGCTTTGAAAATGTCACGTGTCCAAACGGCGGCGGCCAGGCCATAGGGAGAATCGTTGGCGATCTTGAGGGCATCCTTTTCGTCTTCGAACGGAATCACCGCAGCGACCGGGCCAAAGATTTCCTCGCGCGCAATGCGCGCGCTGTTGTCCACATCGTAGAAAATCGTGGGCTGCACGTAATAGCCCTTGGCGAATTTCTCGGGGCGCCCACCGCCCGACGCGAGTTTGGCCTCTTTCTTGCCGATTTCGAGATAGGAGTTCACGCGGTCGTATTGCTCTTTGCTGACCAGTGGCCCCATCTTGGTCTCGCGTTCAAGCGGAGGACCAAGCTTGATCTTCTTGGCCTTCTCCGTCATCGCTTCGACAAACCTCTTGTAGATGGATTTCTGCACCAGGATACGGCTTCCCGCGGAGCAAACTTCACCTTGATTGATGAAGACGCCGAACAGAGCGCCGTCGATCGCGGCTTCAAAATCAGCGTCCGCAAAAAAGATGTTAGGCGACTTTCCCCCGAGTTCAAGAGTAACGCGCTTCACCGTATCGGCAGCCTGTTTCACAATGATCTTGCCAACGGCAGCACTGCCTGTGAAAGCGATCTTGTTGACGTCGGCGTGCTGCACCAGCGGAGCGCCGCAAGATTCGCCGAAGCCGGTAATGACGTTGACGACTCCCGGAGGCAGTCCGCAATCGGCAAAATGTTTCGCCAGTTCGAGAGCGGTGAGCGGAGTCTGCTCGGCGGGTTTGAGCACGCAAGTACAACCGGCGGCTAAGGCAGGTGCCAGTTTCCACGCGGCCATCAGCAGAGGATAATTCCACGGGATAATTTGCCCGGCAACCCCGACGGGCTCTTTGAGCGTCAGGCTCATCGCGTTGTCGGGAACGGGATTGACGTAGCCGACAACCTTTGTAGCTAGCCCGCCATAATATTCAAAGCATGTAGCGACGTCGTTGAGATCGTACTCGGCTTCGACAATGGGTTTGCCGGTGTTGCGGCACTCGAGTTCCGCCAGCGCAGGCAGGTTCTGGCGGACTTTGTCGGCGAGGCGGAACAGCACGCGGCCGCGTTCCTGTGCAGTAGTAGTCGCCCACGGGCCTTCTTCAAATGCGGCCTTGGCCGCGGCGACGGCGCGGTTCACGTCGTCGGCCGAGGCATCGGGCACCTGCGCGATTACTTCTTCGGTCGAGGGATCGTAAACAGGAAAGGTCTTCGCGGACTTGCTCGCGACCCATTCCCCGTTGATGAACATCTGATAGGTCTTCACTTCGGTCTGAACTCCACTAGGCATCGTGGCCTCCAGGGGCTAAAGCCCCGATCTTGCTCCGGCTTCGACGGCGCGTCTCAAGCCGCGCCCTGATACGAAAACTCAACGCGCTTCGCTCGCCGGAACCGGCGCGCCAATTGCGGCGACTCGAACACGTTGCAATGCTTTTCGGCGGCCGTAGACAAAAAAGAAGAACGCGGCGAGACCGATGAAGAACAGCGTGCCCCCGAACATCCACAGTTCGTACTTCCAGAGCGACGTGATCTGCTGGGCCGGGAAAAATACCAGGGTAATGCCAAGGATCGCAGTCAGCAATCCGCTGGACCCAGCCAAAAACATGGTAGAGCGGCCGTACTGACCTTTCGGGACCGGCTCAGTGATTGCAAACTTTACCAGCGCTCCGAACATGTAGACGAACGGCACCAGATTCAGCACGACGGCCAGCGAGAGAAGTTTTTGGAACGTTTCCTGAACCCCGGCGCCCGCGAAATTCAATAGCACCAGCACTCCCGAGACCACGCTCTGCACGATCAAGGCCGCGTACGGTGTACCGTATCGCGGATGCACCTTGCCCAGCCACGACGGCATGTAAGAATCGAGTCCGGCGACGAAAGGGATGCGGGCGCAGCCGCCGATCCAGGCTGAACCGATGCCGGCGATGGCCACGCTCAGCATGATGGCGAAAGGCACGGCGATCCAGTAAACGCCCACGCGCGCCGCCATTCCGGTCACCGCCTGCACCACTCCTTGCAGCACGTTGACGCTCTTGCCGACCGAGACCAGCAGCGTGAGAGTCGCTGCGACATACAGAGTGCCAGCGATCAGGCCGCCCCAGGCAACTGCTCCGGGCAGCGTGCGGGCAGGGTCCTGGATTTCGTCGCCCATGACGGAAGCCAGTTCGAGTCCGATCAGGCCGAAGCAAACCACACCGAACGAATTGAGAACGAAGCGCGGGTCCGCAGGAATCTTGAAGTCTGCCGCAGTGAGTGTGGTTCCGAAGCGCCACCAGATGACAATGCCCAGGCCGACCAGCACGCTAGCGGCGACGAAGGTCCCGATTGCACCCAGGTTGTTGATCCACTTGCCCACGCCCAGCCCCAGGATGTTGAGAAAAGTAAGCAGTGCCAGCAGCGCCAGCGAAACGGCAGCGGCAAATATCTTGTTCTCGGGAAGGCTCTGGTAGCGCGGGCCGAGCACATACACCGACGCGCCGACGAAATAGAGCATGATCGTAGGCACGTAGAGCATGTTATTGGTCCAGTAACACCAGCCGGAGAGGAATCCGTGGAAGTCGCCGAAAACTTCCTTGGCCCAAAGATAAACGCCGCCTTCGCCGGGATAACGGTGCGCGAGTTCGATGACCGCGATGCCTTGCGGGAAGAAAAAAAGCAGAAGCGAAATGATCCACAGCCAGATGGTGACGCCGCCGTTGGCTGCGATCGAGGGAACGACATTGAGATTGAATACGGCAACGACGAAGAGCAGCACAAGATCGCGGCGCCCGAGGGCGCGGATCAGGTGAGGCTTGGCGGCGGATTGTGGCGTAGTGGACAAGATTCCTCTACGAGTCGTTTCGCCTGGCAGACGGGCGAGGCATCCGTCTCTACATGAGCATCGATGTTGCATGCAGGGGCGGACGAATGCGTCCGCCCCTACGTGATTCTAGTGCGCGACGGCGACCGGTGCCTCTCGCTCCTGCTGCGCCTTCGCCAGGGAGGCCGCGATGTCGTCGAACGCCGCCAGGTGTTTATCGATATCAGCCTCGGTGTGCTGGACGGAGATGGTCCACTGCTCATCCCACCAGTAAGGTTGCGCCATGACTCCGCGGTTCACCATGCCGAACCAGTAGTGGCGCCACAGGTCGATGTCGATCGCTTCCCAGTCACGATAGTTGCGAATTTCCTTTGGGTAAAGCATCAGGGCACCGTTGGCTCCTGCGTGCGCGATGTAGGCCTGCAGACCAACCTTCGCGATGGTCTTGCGGTAGCCGTCGGCGAGCTTCTTGCCGAGTTTGTCGACATTCGCATAGTTCTCGCGGGTGAGAACCTCGCGGAACGTCGCCAGGCCCGCCGCCATCGAGACCGGGTTGGTGTTGTAGGTGCCGCCGTGGAAGACTTTGTGCTGCGAGATCAGGTCCATCACCAACTTGCTGGTACCGAATGCGGCCAGAGGCAAGCCTCCGCCGATCGACTTGGCCAGGCAGATCATGTCGGGATGAACGCCGAAATATTCGCTGGCACCGCCCCAGCCGAGTTTCGCGCCGGTCTTAACTTCGTCGAAAATCAGCAGCGCGCCGTGCTTATCGCATATCTCGCGCAAGCCTTTCAAGAATCCGGGTTGCGGCATGCAGAGGCCGACATTCATGAGAATCGGTTCCAGAATGATCGCGGCAATCTCACCGGGATTCTCTTTGAAGCGGCGCTCCACGGTGGCGAGATCGTTAAACGTCGCAATGAGCACGTTGGCGATCGCCGACTTCGGCACGCCAAGGCCGCCAGTCACCGAGGTCGGCGCGTGGATGTCGCCATAGTCCGGAGCATGCGGCTTCACGCTGACCAGCGCGCTGTCGTGCAATCCGTGGTAGGCCCCTTCGAATTTGACGATCTTGTCGCGTCCGGTGGCGGCGCGCGCGAGCCGAATGGCGTGCATCGTGACTTCGGTGCCGCTGTTGCCAAAGCGGCACATCTCGACTGGGAAGCGGGTGCAGATTTCTTCTGCGAGTTCCCACTCCATGTCGTGGGGCATGCCGAACATCGTGCCGGTGGAGAGCCGCTTCTCGACCGCCTTCATGACCGCGGGATGGCAGTGCCCGGCCATGAGCGCACCGAAGGTCAGGTTGTGGTCGATATATTCGTTGCCATCGAGGTCGCGGAACTTGCTGCCGCTGGCCTCCTTCACGAAAATCGGCCAGGGGTCGTAAGCGCGGTAGTTGCTGGCTACGCCCAGCGGAATGCGTTTGAGATTCTTTTTGTGGGCTTCGGCGGATTTGGGCGTGCGCCGCTCGAAAGTGGCGAGTTCCTTCTGCAGATCGGGATACATCGAATTGCTCCGGGGATGCTCAGGCCGGCGCTTCTTGATAAGCCGCGGGCCATTAGATTGCCGGGACCGACGAGGCGGTCCCGGGAGGTATTACTGTTCAGTCTACACTCACTGCTTAGTAAAAGAACTTCAAAGCGAATTGAAACAGGCGCGGATCGCCCGCCGACGTGATCTTTCCGAACTCGGTCGGGCCGTCCGAAAAGTGGCCGTCGGGATTCGAATAGTTAGTACGGTTGAAAACGTTAAAGATTTCCGCACGGAACTGCACGTACTTGGTTTCAGTAAAAGAAATCTTCTTGTGCACCGAAAAGTCCCAGTCCTCAAGACCCGGCCCGCAGCAGATGGTGCGCTGCGTGCCATTGTTGAACGAGCCGAGCGGCGGAACTGCAGCACCCAGAGGATTGCTTGCGGCCGTGGCGAAATCGCCGGGATAGAACCAGTAACCCGGCGACGAGATGCCCAGGGCGGGATCTGTGAGGGTGTTGCGGGGATTCAACTTCTTGAACGGCGCGACCAGACTCGGCGCCTCGGTGCCCAGGAAGAAAAAACTGTTGATGAGCTCGGTATCGTCCGCCGTATCCAGGCGGATGGGAAATCCACTCTGGAACTGCGTGATGCCCGAGACTTCCCAGTTGGTCAACACCTTGCCCGCAAACCCTGAGTACTTGCGAGTAGGAATCTCCCAATCGTAGCTGACCACGAAGCGCTGCTTCGAGTTGTAGATCGAAAGAGCGCGGCTGGCGCGGTAATTAAACGGATCGAGCGTTTCTTCGAATGTAGAACCGTCATCGATCGACTTGCTGTAAGTGTAGGCCGCCTGGAATTGCAGGCCGTGGGAGAAGCGTTTCTGCAGCATCATCTCCAACGCGTTGTAGGCCGAGCTGGCGATGGTGTCTTCGGCGAAGACGTCGGTGAAAATGGGAATGCCGTCGAGCGGACAACCAGTGCCGATATTGGCACCGTTCGTCACGCAATTCGGCGAGGAGTAAGGCCGCAAGCCAACCAGGCTGACCGGCGTTCCGCCGGGAGCACCAGTAACGGTAGATCCATTGGGAAGATGAAATACAAAATTCTGCGGAACCGTCACGCTCCACTGCGAGTCTTCGAAGGTGGGAGAACAAGTGGCTGGCACCCCATAAGAGGAGACCACAGTTGAAGTAGATGTGTTGCCTTGAGCAAGTGTGGCTATGTCGAGGCAACTCTGCGGGTTCGAGGGATTAATGTCGTGCGAAGCCAGCAAGCGATGCCCCTGCGAACCAACATACCCGACCTGCAACATCATGCTGTTGCTTAGTTCGCGCTGGATGGTCAGATTGTATTGACTGGTGTACTGGGTACGCAGGTGAGGTTGGAAGTCGCCGTACAGAAGAATGGGGCGGTAGAGCGACAGGTCGGTCGGCTGGTGCTTCGTAGGAGTGATGATTCCGCCGAAGGGATTGGGATTTGCATAATCGGCCTGGGCAACGAAAGGAGTATTGAAAAACTCGTCGTACACCGCGGTGCTTCCGCCAAACGGCGGCTCCGCACCGAACTGCGCCGCAACCAGTTCTTCAATCGGATTGTAGAAAAGGCCGAAGCCGGCGCGAATGCTCGTCTTGCCATTGCTGCCGAACAGTTTCTCCAGAGGTCCGCTCTTGAAGTCGGGACTGTAGGCCACGCCAATGCGCGGCGCAAACGCGTTGTAATAAGTCGAGGTCAAGCCGGCAGGCACGCCTGGATCGCCGGGGACCACCAAACCCGTCGGTGTCGTGCCCGTGTTGGCACAGGTTGGATTTGCTACACCCAAGCCTTGCCAATAAGAAGCGCTGGTCGTGATTCCGCAGGGGTACACGGTGGAATTTTCACCGGGACGGAACGCCTCGACGTGTTGGGCTATATCCTTCATGGGCGGATTGAACTCCCAGCGCAGGCCGTAGTTCAGCGTAAAGTTGGGCTTAATCTTCCAACTGTCCTGAACAAACGGATAGACAGCGGTGCTGCGAATATCCTCACGCTGGCCGGAACCCTGGATGTAGGTGTCGACCAGGCCCAACAGGAAGGCGGCATAATTGTCGCCGTCGCCCGGCAGAATCGCGTTCGGCCCGCTGTTGTTAATGGTCATCTGCCCGTTGATGTCGAAATAATAGTATTGGTCGAAGCGGGCGCGGCGGGCATCCACGCCGAACTTCAAGGTGTGGTTGCCTTGGACCCATGTCAGCCCGTCGGACCATTGAAAGCTGTTGCCCACCTGGGGAAGAGTGCCCTCCCAGTTATTCCCGATTTCCGCGCCGCCCTGGATGTTGATGTAGGGAACGCCGGTCAGCGTCGACGGCAATCCCGGCGTGATGCCGAGACTCGGCAGGGTTCCAAACTGGCTGGTGATGGCGGACGAGTCGGACGTTCCAGTGAAGCAGAATTGCGCAGCCGCGCCGGTGCAGGAGGACGTCACCCCGTTGGTGGTCTGCGATTTCAGAAAGCCGAGCTGGCCTTCCCGCATGTAGGTGAAATGCGCTTCGTTGACCAGCGAGTTGCTGATGGTCCAGGTGTGGGTGAAGTTCCACTGCTGGTTACGTTTGTTGTTGTACGCGCCAAAACCCGGAAGGTTGGCTCCAGATTCCTCGAAGGTGTTATAGGGATCGAACTCAACCGCATCATCAAAATAATAATAGGCAGTAAGGCTCTGGTGATCGTTGATTCGGTGGTCGAAGCGACCGGTAAATTGGTTTCCGTTCTTCGTTCCTACAGGAACCGCCTCGTATTGACTGGCGCCCACGTTCGCCTGGGGAACGAATCGCTGGAGCAAGTTGGCTGCGACTGGATCCTGGCACGCCGCCGGGATTACATTGTTTGGAAAGACCACGTTGCTGCTTGGGACCCCCGGCTGCGGCCCCCACGAAGCGCCCGACCCTCGACTAGCCACGGTGTAGCCCAACGCTGCATCGCAACCTGGGCGGCCATCAAGTACCTGAGCCACGAAGGGGCTTGCGATGCTCCCGCTGAAGGCTCCCTGGTCAGAAAAGTCTCCCCCGAATTCCTGTCCCGTGGGGACATTCACCAGGTTTCCCGGGTCACCGGCGCGGATGCGCCGCCCTTCATACGACAGAAAGAAGAACGTCCGGTCTTTCTTGATCGGCCCCCCGAACGTGCCGCCAAACTGGTTCTGATTAAGCTGCGGCGTGAAGGGATCACGGTATCCCCTCGCATCGAGCTTCGTATTGCGGAAGTACTCGTAAATATTGCCATGAAACTGGTTGGTGCCGGACTTGGTGATCACGTTGATCACCGACCCCGAGTTGCGGCCGTATTCGGCGTCAAAGGTATTGGTAATCATGCGGAATTCTTCCACGGCATCGGGCGCAGGCTGAATGGTGGGGCTGTTTACGAATTGGTCGTTAGCATCGCCGCCGTTAACGCTAAAGTTATTAGAGCGAGCACGGCCACCGTTCACCGATACTGAACCAGCGTCGTCGGAGCCGAAGAACAGGCTGCCGCTCGATCCCAGCTGCGCCTGCACGCCTGGCTGAAGCTGGAGGAACTGATAGGTGTCGCGCGTGTTGAGGGGCAATTCGTTCACCGAGCGGTCATTAATGACGGCGCCCAGTTGCGTGCTGGTGGTATCCACCTGCGGCGCTTCCGACGTGACTTCCACCGTCTCCTGCGATCCGCCTATCTGTAGCGTGGAGTTCAGCGTCACCACCTGGTTGACGTCCACGATCACGCCCTTCTGCACGTTCTTCTTGAAGCCGGTCAGCTCATACTGAATGGTGTAGGTGCCGGGGACCACCTCGACGAACGAAAAATCTCCGCTGTCGTTGGTGAGTCCGTTGCGGCTGACATTTGTGGCTTCATTGATGAGGGTCACCTTCGCGCCCGAGAGCACGGCGCCGGTAGGGTCGGATACGCGGCCCAGAATACGGCCGCTTGCACCCTGGGCGGAAAGCGAAGCGGGAATCCACAGACAGATCGCAACGAAAAGGCAAACGGCGGTCCAGCGGGCTCGCAGTAACGGCATGGAACCTCCAGCATCTGAGGGGATTTTTCTTCTTTTGATAATGACGATCACGAACTGCTTGTGTCCTGCCACAACCTTGCTATAATCCCGCAAGGTTAGAGAACGGGGATGGGGGCTGTCAAGGACAAAAAATTGCGTCCATCCCATAGAAATTTTCTATCGAGATTTCTCGCCGGTCCTGCGGATACTGTCCACGAGCATGCCTGAACCTTACTTGAAGATCGGAGACGTGGCGCGGAAGGTGGGCATGTCGCCGTCGGTGATCCGCTCGTGGGAAAGCCTGGGGCTGGCGCGTCCCCGGCGCACCGAGAGCCGCTACAGACTCTACACCGCTGAAGACGTGAAGCTGCTGAAACGGGCGCGGTTCCTGCGCAAGGTGCGCGGTCTGAACGCCGCTGCCATTGTGCAGTTGCTGAAGCGCGAGGGCAAGGTCCATCCCGTGGCCGACGGCAATGCCGGAGCGATCGGCGGACATCTTCGCCAGTTGCGGGCGCGGCGGCGGCTGCCGCTGGCGCAAGTGGCACAAGCGGTGGGCGTCTCGGTGGGATTTCTCAGCGCGCTGGAACGTTCTCAAATGAGCGGGTCGGTGGGAACGCTGCGCAAACTGGCGCGCTTCTACAAAACGAACATTCTGGATTTCTACGACGCCAGCGGGACCAGCAGCCGGCAGGTGCGTCCGGCGGAACGGAAGGTACTCGAAGCCGGTGTGGGCGTCCGCATGGAGCTGCTGGCCTGGGGCAACACCGTCATGGAACCGCATCTGTTTCGCATCGCGCCCGAAGCGGGCAGCGGTGATCCTTATACCCACGAGGGCGAGGAGTTCATTTACGTGTTGCGCGGAGATCTCGAGATTGCGCTGGATGGCGAGCAATACCGGCTGAAACCCGGCGACAGCTTCTATTTTGAAAGTGCGACCCCGCATCGCTGGAAGAATCCGGGGCGCAAGGAAACCTTGGTTTTGTGGGTCAACACTCCGCCAACTTTTTAGGAGGAACCATGAACTGGCTACGCATGAGGGGATCGCTTCGTCTGCTGCCTTTGCTGGCAGCGCTCCTGTGTGCGGGATCTTGCTCGAAAAAAACTCCCACGCTCAACCTCCTGGTGTGGGAAGGTTATGCCGATCCCTCGTTCATCCAGGCCTTCGAAGAGCAGAACCACTGCAAGGTCTCCGCGTCGTATATGGGATCGAGCGATGAACTGGTGGCGAAGTTACGTGGCGGCAGCGCCGGCAACTACGACGTAATTTCACCGTCGAGCGATGTAGCGACATCGATTGCGACTTCAGGATTGGCGGCCCCGCTCGATCTATCGACAATTCCCAGCTACAACCAGCTTTCTCCGCAGCTCACTTCCCTGCCGCTGGTGCGCGCCAACGGCCAGGTGTACGGCGTTCCGTTCATGTGGGGCCCGGATCCGATCATTTACGACACCACGGCCTTCGCGAAGCCGCCGGATTCCTGGAACGTAATGTGGGACCCGAAATACAAAGGAAGAGTTTCGGTGTGGGACGATCTGTCGACTGTCTACATGGCAGCGCAGGTTCTCGGCTACGACAAGCCCGATCCGTCACGGCTTTACAACTTGAGCGACGAGCAACTCGAGGCAGTCAAGAAAAAACTACTGGAGTTGAAACCGAACATCCGCAAAATGTGGGCCACCGGAGGGGAGTTGACGAATCTGTTTGAGAGCCACGAAATCGTGATCGCGATGGGCTGGCCCCTCAATACGGCTGATCTGAAGCAAGCGAATTTTCCTGTGGGCGAAACCATTCCCAAGGAGAACACCACCGGCTGGATCGATCACCTGATGATCACTGCCGGCAGCGAGAATAAGGAACTGGCGCACAAGTTCTTAGAGTATATGGTCGAGGCTAAGACACAAAAGCTGGTGACCGACAAGACGCACTATGTTCCGGCCAACCCGCAAGCGGGCCAGTTCATGACGCCGGACGAGGTAAAGACACTGCATCTGGACGACGTGGAGAGCTATCAGAAGCGCCTGAACTTCTGGCAGAACGTCCCGCGGCGCGCGAAATATACCGAGATCTGGAACGACGTGAAAGCGGCGCAATAAATACCGCAAGAAACCACTCATGGCATCCCCGATCACACCCGCCGTCGCTATACCTGACAATGCGCAGTCCTCCACCAAGCCAACCCTGCTCAGCATCCGGAACGTAGCCAAGGCATTCGGCCGCAATCCCGTGTTGCGGAATGTTTCGCTGGAGATTGCGGAGGGAGAATTTCTGACCATCCTCGGCGAGAGCGGCTCTGGGAAAACCACGTTGCTGCGAATTATCGCTGGCTTCGAAAGCGCGAGTTCCGGAGAACTTTGGATGGGGAGCGAACGACTGGATCACCAGCCTCCGTACCGGAGGCGCGTCAACACCGTGTTTCAATCCTATGCTTTGTTCCCGCATCTCACGGTCGAACAAAACGTGGGATACGGTTTGCGCGTGGCCAAGCGGCCTGCGGCCGAGATTGCTCAACGAGTCGCCGAAGCGCTGGGCAAAGTAAAGATGACCGTGCATGCGAAATCGAAGCCGTCGAAGATCAGCGGAGGCCAGCAGCAGCGCGTGGCGCTGGCCCGCGCGCTGGTGAACCGTCCGCGGCTGCTGCTGCTCGACGAACCGCTTTCGGCCCTGGACGCCAACTTACGCCGGCAGATGCAGGTGGAGTTGAAATCGCTGCAGCGCGAGGTCGGGATTGCGTTCGTATTCGTGACCCACGATCAGGAAGAGGCGATGGTCATGTCGGACCGGATTGCATTACTGCGCTCCGGCGAACTGGAGCAGGTGGCAACACCGCGCGAAATTTACGGCCGGCCGGCAACGGCATATGTCGCTTCGTTTATTGGACACACGAATCTGCTCAAGGGCGAAGTACGAGGAGGCGTAGTACAGTGTGGGTCGTTGTCGTGGCCGGCTTCCCTTCCCGATGGCCCCGCGCTCTTTTCTCTGCGGCCGGAGCATGTTCGGCTGTCCGGAAGCGGAATTTCGGGCGATGCCGTAGTCCGCGTTCGCGGCCGAGTTGTTCATCAGGCCTTTCACGGAGCGACAGAATTGATTCGCGTGGAATGCGCCGGCGGTCTCGTGCTGGTCGCTCGGACGGCGGCCGCCGCCGTGGTGCACAACGCCGTGGTGCCCAACGAAGCTGAGCTTGAGTTCTCCTCCGCCGATGCTGTTCTAGTGCGCGATTCCCCGGAAAGGAACTGATGTTTTCCCGCGCTTACAAAGCCGTGGTGACGCTGCCCCCTCTGCTTTGGGTGACGATGTTCCTGCTGGTCCCCTACCTGCTGATGTTCTGTTACAGCTTCTGGTCGGTCTCGCCGTCACAGGTCATCGTGCACTCGTGGAATCTCGACAACTATAAAGAGCTGTTCCAGAAGACCGTCTACTGGCAGACGCTGCTGCGCTCCATGTGGATTGCGGCGCGCGTGATGTGGTTTTCTTTGCTGCTGGGATATCCCCTGGCGTACTTCCTTTCGTTCTACGCGGGCAAGCGTAAAGATCTGCTGTATCAATTGGTCATCATTCCGCTGTGGGTTAGTTATCTGGTGCGGGCGTATGCGTGGAAGACGATCCTCGGTTCTGATGGCGTGCTCAATACGCTGCTGCAGTATGTACATCTGACCAAACATCCGCTCGATTTTCTGCTCTACAGTCCATTCGCCGTCGTTCTAACGCTCACCCACATCTACACGCCGTTCACGATCTTGCCGATTTATGCGGCGCTGGAGCACATTCCCCGCAACCTGGTCGAGGCCTCGCACGATCTGGGCGCAACCCCGGGGCAGACATTCTGGAAGGTGATTTTCCCGCTGTCGATTCCCGGCGTCGTGGCCGGAGCAACATTCGCCTTCGTCTTGAGCCTCGGCGATTTCCTGGCTCCGCTGCTGCTGGGCGGGCCGAGCGGCATCATGATTTCGAATATCGTCGTGAGCCTGTTTGGCGCGGCTTACAACTGGCCGCTGGGCGCGGCGATCTCGCTCGGCATGCTCGTGATCGTGGTCAGCCTGCTGTTCGTGTCGGAACGCCTCGAAAAGAAATGGAGTTTCTCGTGAGCGCTGGCGATTCCAACCTTCCAAAGTCGCGCTGGCTGCTGGCGCATGCTGCGGCGGTGTTTGCGTTCCTTTATCTGCCCATCGCAGTCCTCATTCTTTATTCGTTCAACGGTCAGGGGGTCGGCGGATTTCCTCCGCATCACCTCACGCTCAACTGGTATCGCATTCTGTTCGCGGACGGGCCGATCTGGGATTCCGTGTTCAACAGCCTGCAGGTGGCGTTCGCGGCGATGGCGATCTCGCTGACGTTCGGGATTCCTGCAGCGCTGGCACTCGACCGCGCAGACTTTCCCGGTAAGGCGCTGTTCCGGCGCCTGGTTCTGCTGCCGCTAATTTTGCCCGGGATCATTACCGGCCTTTCGCTGCTCATGCTGTTCAACGTGATGGGCGCGAAACTCAGCCTGATGACGATAGTCCTCGGCCACGGCACGGCTCTGATCTCGGTAGCGACCACCGAAGTTTTCGCCGGCCTGCAAAAGCTCGACCGCGCGCAGGAAGAGGCGTCCCTCGACCTGGGAGCGAATTACTGGCAAACCTTCTGGCGCGTGACCGTGCCCAACCTTAAGCTGCCAATCATCGGCGCGGCGCTGCTGATTTTCACGCTCTCCATGGACGAAATCGCAGTCAGCTTTTTCCTGATCGGCCGCGACAACACGCTGCCGCTCGAAATCTGGGGCCGCCTGCGCCGCGGCATCACCCCGGAGATCAACGCGGTCTCGACCATCATCTTCGTGTTTTCGCTGGTGACGATTGTGGTCTGGTACCGGCTGCGCCTGCGGGCGGATGGCAGCGGGGACGTAGACGCCGAACTGATCGAAAGTCGTGCTCCGTTGAAGAGCTAGAACTGTCGAGCTTCGCTCGACGGACAGCCGAGGGCGGCTGTCCCCACATGAGAGTTTCCACAACTGACACCGGCCAGTATTCATAGTCGTTTCACTCCCCTCATAGTAAAGTGGTAGTAGACCATATTTCTGGGAAGGATCCTTTTTGAGTTCAGGCATTCGCAATATCGCTATCATCGCGCACGTCGACCACGGTAAGACCACGCTGGTGGACGCCATGCTGCAACAGAGCGGCACGTTTCGCTCCAACGAACACCACGTCGAACGAGTCATGGACTCGAACGAACTGGAGCGCGAGCGCGGCATCACCATCCTCGCCAAGAACACCGCGATTTTTTATCACGACGTAAAAATCAACATCGTCGACACCCCCGGCCACAGCGACTTCGGCGGCGAGGTCGAACGCGCGCTCAAGATGGTCGACGGCGTCATGCTGCTGGTGGATGCCAGCGAAGGTCCGCTGCCCCAGACGCGCTACGTGCTGAGCAAGGCCCTGGAAGCACACCTGCCACCGATCGTGGTCATCAACAAGATTGACCGCGCCGACGCGCGTCCGCAGGAAGTGCTCAACGAGATTTACGACCTGTTCATCGATCTCGACGCGAAGGAAGACCAGATCGATTTCCCGGTGCTCTACACCAATGCCAAGATCGGCACGGCAACCACCGACATCAGCGGCGGCGGCACCGACCTGCGCCCGCTGTTCGACGCGATCATCAAGACGACTCCTCATCCCAAGGGCGACGAATCGGGCCCGCTGCAAATCCTGGTGGCGAACCTCGACTACAGTGACTACCTTGGACGGCTTGCGATTGCGCGTGTGTTCAACGGCAAAATGTATACGGGCGAAGAAGTCGCCATCGCCAAGCTCGACGGCACGCTGCACAAAACCAGGATCACGAAACTGTTTTCATTCTCCGGCCTGAAGCGGACCGACATCACCGAAACGGAACTGGGCGACATCATCGCGGTCGCGGGCGTCGAAGGCATCACGATCGGCGAGACCATTACCGAGGCCGAGAACCCGGCTCCCCTGCCGCACATCGCGATCGACGAGCCTACGATCGCCATGCTCTTTACAGTGAACACTTCCCCGTTCGCGGGCAAGGACGGCCAGTACGTCACATCGCGCAACTTGCGCGAGCGCCTGGAAAAAGAACTTCTCACCAACGTTTCTCTGCGCGTCGAGGACACGGGCACCACGGATTCGTTCAAGGTGCTGGGCCGTGGCGAACTGCAGCTTTCCATCCTGATTGAAATGATGCGGCGCGAAGGCTACGAACTTATGGTGGGCAAGCCGGAAATTGTCACCAAGCGCGACAAAGAAACTGGCAAGCTGATGGAGCCGGTCGAACATCTCACGGTGGACGTGCCGGAGGATTTCGTCGGCGTGGTGATGGAGCAACTCGGGTCGCGCAAGGGCGAAGTTACCAACATGCACAATCACGGCTATGGACGCGTGCGCATCGAATTCCGCGTGCCCAGCCGCGGATTGATCGGCCTGCGCAGCCAGCTGCTCACCGACACGCGTGGAACCATCGTGATGAATGCGCTGTTTGACGGATACACCGAATGGCAGGGCGAGATTCCGCACCGCCTCACGGGCGCGCTGATCGCCGATCGCGGTGGGGTCTCGACCGCATATGCGCTGTGGGGCCTGCAGGAGCGAGGAGAACTCTTCGTCGGTCCAGGGGTCGATTTGTATGAGGGAATGATCATCGGCGAAAACGCCAAGGACACCGATCTCGACGTCAACGCGGTCCGCGAAAAGAAGCTGACCAACATGCGGGCCTCAACCGCTGACGAAGCAATTCGCCTGGTGCCGTTCAAGCCGCTGAATCTGGAACAGGCCATCGAATTCATCGCCGACGATGAGTTTGTCGAGATCACTCCAAAGTCGCTGCGGCTGCGCAAAAAAACCTTGCAGTCGAATCAGCGTAAGAAAAAATCGTTTGCCACGGTTGAAGAGTCATAAAAGAAGAGTCGTGAAGTCGCGAAGCAAGTCCGAGAAGAACACGAAAGCCAGCCCGGCGCTGCGCATGTTTCTCGTTCCCTGCAGCTGTGGAACAACCTTCGCCGTGGCAGAGAACTACGATCATCAAGGCACGGCGTGGAGCCGCTATCTCGTCTGTCCCGGCTGCGGCAAGCGGCACGATCCCAAGAACCGCCTGCTGCAGATGGGATTCCACCCCGAAGGCTATTGGACAGTCGACCAGTGCTAGCTCGGCCACAGCGCGACTGGGCGCTCTCATTTTGAGATTCATTTAACAAGCCGATTTCGGAAAACCTGCTATACTGCTCGCCGCATTCGATCTGTTCGCCAGCTCCGGTTTTGATTTTCAGGAACGGTCCTCCCGACCTGCCAAGTCCGCCGAATTGCTTGCACTTCCGACAGCTCAATGCAGAGGCAGACGCGTGAAGAATATCTTTGTGGGGAACTTGAGCTTCAACACCAACGAGGACGAACTCCGGCAGCTGTTTGAACCTTTCGGGCAAGTGGACCGAGTGAGCATTATGACCGACCGCGATACCGGGCGCTCCCGTGGTTTCGGCTTCGTGGAGATGGCCAGCAACGAAGACGGCGAGAAGGCGATCACGGCGTTGAACGGTTCGTCAGTCGGCGGACGCACCATCAACGTCAACGAAGCCCGTCCCAAGACCGAACGCAGCGGCGGCGGCGGTGGAGGCGGCGGCGGACGCGACCGCGGAGATCGCGGCAGCCGGGGCGGCGGCGGTGGCGGCCGGCGCGATCGCTACTAGAGAAAACCTCCTCCTGGAAATTTGCGCTGAACCGCGCCCCTCGGGCTGAAGCCTTAAAGGCGCGGTTCATCCTGCGCGACGACGCTGCCGAATCCGTGGTTTGTGCGATGTGCCCTTGTCAGCTTTCGGCAACCATCGATGTTGAACCTCTTTCCCTTGCCCATGTAGACTGTAGTCATCCGTGCGCGCCCGTAGCTCAGCTGGATAGAGCGGTTGCCTCCGGAGCAACAGGTCGGGAGTTCGAATCTCTCCGGGCGCACCAGATCCTTCCTCACGAACTTCCCGCCTTCACATTTCTAGTGCTAGCATGGCGGACGGATATTTGCGACACCGCGAGGTGAGCTGATGGCCACGAGATTTGAGCTGGATCCGAGTTATCCCGCGAGCAAGTGCTACCGTACTGACACTGGATGGTTTTGGAAGATTGACATCGTACGAGGTACGTTTGGCAAGTTTTTTCTGGTCGACGGGGCAGGTCTGGTTGGTTCTTCGAATGCGGTCTTCATAGTCCCGAACTCCGATGCCGGATTCATCGGCAAGACAGGAACTCAAGCCAGAAGGCCCATTGAAATATACGGCCTGACCAAAGGCATCTGCTTTGTGGAGTTTCGAGCGCCAGGCTCCCCCACCGTCGTGGTTTACATGCAGGTGGAAGTCACGGAGCTTCCCGGCGACCGGCCATCCTTCGTGAAGCCCTCGGCGCCCACCGCCGTTTTCATCGGACCCGGGCTGCCCCGCCAATATCAATTCAGTTCCATGTGGACGGTGACCGGAGGGCCGCCCGAAAATCTCTTTGACCCGATTCCCAGCGGAACGAGGCACGTGGTACTCAGTACCCACGGCCAGATGAGCACTGACGGGATCAGTATGTCGATTGCCGGCGGCATCACGCGAGCCAACTGTTCCGCCGTATTCGCCAAACTGAAATCGAAGGTGACGCAGCCAGGTGCCCCTGCCGTTCAGGGGGTCGTATGGATTTCCGGATGCGAAGCGGGATCCGACAACGCCTTCTGCAAGAGTGCGGCTCAGGCCTCTGGCTTCTATGTGGTGGCAGCGGCAATCGTCGTACCCGTGATTAGAATTCCTGCGGGCATGATCGATTACTTCGAGAGGTCGATGATCAAATTCTTTGATAACGATAAAGGCGAGCCTATGAAGGGCTCCGATTTCCTTTTGAAGCAGAAAGAGCTGCAATTCAGCATTGTTCCCGGCTGACGAGTTGGCCGAACTCACGAAGGTTGCTAGTAACCGAAATGAGGTCCGACAACTTTTTTCGCGACATGTCCACAGGCGATTGAAATCAAACGCATGAATTACGACGCAATCCTTGTCGTCTCCTTCGGCGGTCCTGAGTCCACGGACGATGTGATCCCCTTCCTGGAAAATGTTCTGCGCGGAAGAAATGTGCCGCGCGAGCGCATGTTGGCCGTTGCCGAGCACTACTACCATTTCGGCGGCAAGAGCCCGATCAACCAGCAGACGCGCGAGTTGATCGCCGCTCTCGAAAGCGAACTGGTGCAGCACGGGCCGAAGTTGCCTGTGTACTGGGGCAATCGCAACTGGCATCCCATGCTGGCGGAGACCTTGCAGCAGATGAAGCAGGACGATGTTCGCCGGGCTCTGGCATTTGTGACCTCAGCGTACAGTTCGTATTCTGGATGCCGGCAGTATCGCGAAGACATTGTTCGAGCCCAGAGCGCAGTTGGCCCAGGCGCGCCGGAGATCGACAAGCTGCGCGTGTTCTTCAACCATCCGGGATTTGTGGAAGCGACGGAAGAGCGGCTGCGCGATGCGCTGTCTCAGATTCCGACGGAGGCGAAACAAAACGTTCAGATTGTCTACATCGCCCACAGCATCCCGCTCTCGATGGCGGACACTTGCGACTACGTCCGCCAACTGGAAGAAGTAAGAAAGCTGGTCTCGGGCAGGTTGGGTACAGCCAACGACGCGCTGGTATATCAGAGCCGCAGTGGCACGCCAGGCCAGCCGTGGCTCGAGCCCGACATTCTGGATTACCTGCGCGACGTGAAGGCGCGCAATTTGGCCAGCGCAGTCGTGCTGGCCCCCATCAGCTTCATCTCCGACCACATGGAAGTGCTGTATGACCTGGACATCGAAGCGCAGCAGCTTTGCGATTCGCTGGCCTTGCCGATGGTGCGAGCCAAGACGGTGGGCGTGCATCCCAAGTTCATCGCCATGATTCGCGAGCTGATTCTTGAGCGCATGACTCCAGAAGCAGAACGGCGCGCGCTGGGATCACTCGGAGCCCGGCAGGATGTCTGCGAGGAGACCTGCTGTCCAGCACCTCAGCGGCTAAAGCCGGCAATCGCTCCGAGCGACTCACGGCGCGGCTGAAGCCGCTCCCTTTCAAACCAACACCAAGCGGAGCACATCTTTGCTCGCGGAGCGGGCGCATCATCCCCTGATTATCGCGGGGTCGCGGGCACTTTGGGATGCTCGTAGTCCGTCGCTTTGGGGCGGCCTTCGACCAGATGCATGGTGTCGAGGATGGTCTGGACAACCAGTTCGTTCCCCACGGCCGTGTTGAGCATGACGTGGTAGAGCGAACGCGTCGGCCAATCGGCATTGAAGTAATGCTTCACGTACGCGATGCGCTCGCGATCGACAGAATCAACCTGTTCCGCGGCATCTTCTTCGCCGAACCCTTCTGCCATGATGCGCCGGATTTTCTCCGAGCGCGGGGCGTAGAGAAACACATGGAAAGCGTCGGGATGCTCCCGCAGCAAGTACGGCGCGCCGCGGCCGACCACAACCGCATTCCCTTCCTGCCCAATTGTGTTCATGGTCTTCTGCATCATCTCCATCATGCAGTCGGCGTCGAACATCTGATTGCCCAGAGCCGCGGAATTGCGCTCGTAACTGCCGCGCCAGAACGACCGCGCGAGGCGATGCAGACGGCTATCCATGCGCTCGTCGCAACGCCGTACTGCTGATCGATCGACGTTGGCCAGGCGGGCGATTTCTTCCGTGAGCAACTGGTCCCAAAGCTTCCAGCCCAGCCGCTCGGCCAGTTGCACCGCGATGTTGGCGGCTCCGCAGCCGTACTCACGCTCGATGGTAATCAGGCGAAACATGGCGTTTAGTGTACTGCCATTCCTCCACCCGGCTTGGATTTTTTCATCAGAAAGACCATCGGGACCATGGCCATAATGGCGGCTCCGAGGAACCAGAAGCAATCGATGTAAGACAGCATCGACGCCTGGCGCTCCACTGTTGCCTGAATCAGTGCGTACGCCTTCTGGGTAGCTTCAGCCGCGCTGGCGCCATGGGCCTGCAGCGTACGCGAGGTGCCCTTGATCATCGATTGCAATGCGGGATTGGACGAACTCAGGTGGCTCGATAAATAAGTTAAGTGCACCTGGCTGCGCCGGTCGAGCAGAGTGGTAACCACGGAAATCCCCACGCTGCCGCCGATGTTGCGCGCCAGGTTCATCAGGCCGGATGCAGCATTGTTCTTGTCGCGGGGCAGAAACGCGTACGCAGCCGTGTTGATCGGCACAAACAGGAAGGCCATCCCTGCGGCTTGAAACACGCGGGCCATGACCACGGTGTGGAAGTCAATATCCAGGTCAAACCGGGTCATGTTAAACAGCGACAGCGACAGCACAACCAGGCCGTAGAGCAGCAGCCAGCGCGGGGTGTAGCGCGATAACAAAAATCCGACCAGCGGCAACAGCAGCATGATGGCGAACCCGCCGGGCATCAGCGCCAGCCCTGATTGTTGCGCGGTGTAACCCAGCATGGTCTGCATGAACAGCGGCAGAAGCAGGGTGCTGCCCAGCAGCGCGAATCCCAGCATGAACATCAGCAGATTCGAGACCGCGAAGGTGCGGTCGCGAAACAAGTGCAGATCGATGATGGGATCCTTATGCCTCCACTCCCAGATGACGACGAAGATCAGCGAGGCCGCGGCGATTAACGAGAGAATCACAATGAAGTGCGATTCGAACCAGTCGTCGCGCTGGCCTTTGTCGAGCACGATCTGCAGCGCCCCCAGGCCGAGCGCGACAAAGCCGAGGCCGACGTAGTCAATCGTGGTTTCTTTCAGCTTACGGCGCTTGAAGTACGGCGGGTCCTGAATCAGTCTCGAGGTGAGAAGGATCGACAGAATCCCGACCGGGATGTTGATGAAGAAAATCCAGCGCCAGCTGAAATTGTCGGTGATCCATCCGCCCAGAGTCGGCCCGATCGCGGGCGCAGTGACCACGGCGATGCCGTAGACGGCGAAAGCCATGCCACGCTTGGCGGGCGGAAACGTATCGGCCAGAATAGCCTGCTCGCTGGGCTGCAATCCTCCGCCACCCGCGCCCTGCAGGATGCGGCAAATGATCAGCGTCGCCAGATTCGGCGCCAGTCCACACAAGAACGAGCTCACGGTAAACAGGGCCACGCAGCCCATGTAGAAATTCTTGCGGCCGATGATAGACGACAGCCAGCCGCTCAGCGGAAGCACGATTGCATTGGAGACGAGATAGGAAGTCAGGACCCAGGTGCTTTCGTCCTGGCCAGCCGAGAGACTGCCGGCAATGTGCGGCAGCGCGACGTTGGCAATGGAGGTGTCGAGCACCTCCATGAACGTCGCCAGTGTAACCGCCATCGCGATGATCCACGGATTCACCGCGGGACGCCAGGCGTCGGCATGATCCAGCGTGGCAGAGGCCGCGCTCATTACTCGTGAGCTCCGTATTCGTGAGCCCCGTGAATCCAGACCTTCGGCGTCACCGACATGCCGGGACGCAACTGGTGGTCATGGTTCGCACCCGGATCGAGAACGATTTTGATCGGGATACGCTGCACAACCTTCACGTAGTTTCCGGTGGCGTTTTCAGGAGGCAGCAGGCTGAAGCGGGCTCCGCTGCCGGCGGCGAAGCTGTCGACCTTGCCATTATAACTTCTGCCATTAGCATCAACTTCAACCGTGACGCGCTGGCCAACTTTCATATCGCGCAGCTGCGTCTCTTTGTAGTTCGCTGTAACCCAGATGTCATCGAGATTGATGATCTTCATGAGTTCCTGGCCGGGCGCGACATTCTGACCAACTTCCACGGTGCGATCGCTGACCGCGCCATTCACCGGGGCAATGATCTTGGTGTACTGCAGGTTAAGCGCGGCCTGGTCGAGATCAGCCTTCTTACGCTGCGCCTCCGCTAACGCGGATGCGGCCTTGGCCCGTGTGACCTGCATCTGCTTGGGCGCGGTATTGGCGTAGTTCCGGTTCGCCTCGGCCTGAACGAGTTTTCCCTGGGCTTGGGTGACCTGCTGTTGAGCTGCGTCGGCGCTGGCGCGAGCCGCTTCCACGGCGGCCGCACTGGCCTTGGCGGCGGCGGTAGCCTGGTCGTACTGCTGCTGGGAAATCTCCTGCTTGTCGACCAGTTGCTTGTAGCGGACCAGATCGTTCTGCGCCTTCACGTTGTTGGCTTCGGCCTCCTGCAACTGGGCCTTGGCCGCTTCGAACTGTTGCTTGGCAACTTGAATGCCCGCCCGCGCACTGTTCACGTCGGCTTCGGTCGCCGATACCTGACTGGTGGTGTTGACCGAGGTAATCGGAACATTCACTCCCGCTGCGATGGCCGCGGCCTGCGCATCTTCAAAGTCCGCCTTGGCGTGATCGTAAGCGACCTGATAGTCAGCCGGATCGATCTCCACCAGCACTGTCCCCGCCTGCACATATTGATTGTCCTGGACGTTGAGCTTGATCACGTGCCCGGAAATACGAGCGCTGACGGAATTAACGTGGCCGTCGATCTGAGCATCGTCCGTCGATTCATAGCTCGTGAAATATCGATAGGCGAAGAATCCCCCGACCAGAAGAACAATCACGCCAATCACCACGCCGATCCGGAACCCGGAACTCTGCGTGCGCGAAGGCCGCGTACGAAAGTCTTCCTCAGTGGCGGATAACGGCTTGGTGCTGTTCGGAGCCTTCTCGACTACCGATTTTTCTACGTTGGCGGGCGGACTCTGTGTACTTTGCTCCATACGTTTATTGCTTGCCTTTCAAGAATCGTTTGACGCCCTCTTCCGCGTCGCCGATGGCATGCGCCAGTTCGACCTTCGACAGATTGTGCGCATAAAGACTCTCAATATAACTCTCGTGAGCGCCGGCAACCGCTTCCTGCGCCTGCACCACTTCCAGGTTGTCGGCGACTCCGGCAGTAAAGCGATCCTGCGATTGGGCGAGCGTCTGTTCCGCCAGGTCCACGGCACTGCGGGCCACTTCGACTTGCTCAGCGGCCGCGTTCAAATCAAGCAGTGCGGTGCGAACCTCATAGTCGATGCGGCCCCTGATATCTCCCAGCTGAGAACGCGCCTGTTTCAGCTGCGCATCGGCTTCGAGCACATCGCTATGAACGCGATTGCCGGCGAAGATGGGTATGTTAATGCCTCCATTCACCTGCCAGGTACCGTTCGACTGAGCCGGGTTGACCCCAATGTCGCCCAGATTCGCGGCGATGTCGACACTCGGATAGTGCCCAGCCACGGCTGCCCGCCGTGAGAGTTCGGCCTGCCGCACCTGCGCCAAGGCCACCTGATAGTCGGAGCGCCCTTCGTAAGCGCGTTGCAAATACTCGTTCACCGTGAGAGCAGTCAGGGCCTGGTAGGGAACTTTCTCGGTGAGCACAAACTCCTGTCCCGGCGGCAGCCCGATGATCCGCGCCAGATTCAATTTCAATTTGGCGAGATCGTTGCCGGCCACGATGAGTTGCTGCCGGCGGGCTTGCAGTTCGACCTGCGAGCGCAGCGTATCGATGGCCGGGCTCAGCCCGGCTTTCTGCTGGTCGTCCGCCTTGTCGTACAGGGCCTGTGCGTTCTTGAGCTGCGCTTCCGCGGTTTCCACGCGCGCCGCGCCGGCAATGGCCTCCAGATAGGCGTTGCCGACCGCGAACACGACCAGTTCGCGCGCGTCTTTGTAACTGAATTGCGCCGCCTTTACGCCCTCGGCAGCGGCTCGTTCTTTCTCCAGGTTCTTGAAATTGAAGACCGACTGGTTCAGCGTAGCGCGCGCGTCAAAATAGTTAAAGGCAGGCACTATTCGAGGAAGAGCGCTCATCTTTGAGCCGGGAGCACTCAACAGGGGAAAAAGTTTGTTGAACCCCAGCGCCGCCAGGCTTTGCGTCTGCGCGTCTTCCTGCACGCGAGCGCTAAGGTTCGGCAAGAGTTCACTGAGCTCCTTCCAGCGCTCGCCGCGGGCGAATTGGGCCTGGTCCCCGGCCAACAAAAGGCCGAGATTGTTGCGCAGGCCGCGATCAATGGCGTCTTTGAAATCGATTTGCAGGACGTCCCCGGTCGCTTTCCCTTCAGGCTGACTCCCGAGAAACGGGTTCGGAGGACCGGGCAGGGTTACATTCGGCGGCGGAGGGGTTCCGCCTGCAGTTTGAGCCAGCAGGCTGGGGGTCGCGAAAAGCGAAAGAATGAGACTGAAAAATGCCGTTCGGGAGACGATCTTCGTTCTGAGAACTACCAATAAGCAATGCATTCTTGATCGTAGGATCGTTCGGAAAACCCTTCACAAGCGGAGCCGAGACGTCTTTACCTCACCCCTAGCATAACTCGCAAGGTTTGATTCGTTTGCAGGCCTTTGAGATGCAAACGATTCTGCAGCGCCGGAATCGCGTTTTGGCTGCTAATCGAGTGCCTCCGGGTTGAGTACCAAGGCTGAGTGCCAAGAATGAGAGTCCTCCAATCGCCTGCCCTATGCACCCAAAGGCCAGTACCCTCAGTGCTTTGCCCTGAAGCGGAGGCCTTAGTACGCTAGGGAGTGAAGGGACCAATGCCGTGTGGAGAAGTGTCAGAGTAATGGCGCTTGCACTTGTCGCATTGACGACAGGACTGGCGACCGCCCAGAGCGGACCGGCTCATTCAGAGCGGAAGGTCGCCTCGCGCGTGGCGCCGAACTACCCTGAACTGGCGCGAAAAATGCACATTCACGGTGTAGTCCGAGTCGAAACCCAGGTGCGAGCCAATGGTAGCGTCAAGTCGACTCACGTTCTGGGTGGAAATCCTGTGCTGGTGGACGCAGCGGTCGATGCGATCGGCAAATGGAAGTTCGAGCCCGGGCCCAGCGAGACCACCGAAGTAGTCCAACTCACGTTTGAAAGTCAGTAGCTCCCTCGGGTCGAAAAACGAACCCAGGAACCTGTCATAGGTGACCAAGGTCATCTTGAATCGCGGTAACCTTCGGTTCAAGCTATTGAAGCAACACAGATTCCAGAACGGCTGATTTCAGAACGGGAAGAAGTTCATTTCATGAGCGCGGTAACAGGAACTGACTGGACCCGAATATTGTCCGATCCGGATCTCGTCCGGCATGTCGGAAAGCTGCTGCAAGCCTACCGCGAAGCCCCCGCTGAAAAACGCGAAGAGGCGCTGCTGGCCGCTATGCGTGAGATCAAGGCTGGCTCGTCCACGGCTGGGAAGTCTGCTCCCCCGGCTGCTCCGACGCCACAGCCCGTTCCAACCGCTACCGAAGACACGCCTCCTTTTAAACCCGACTTGTTCAGCCCTAATTGGGGGAGCGACCGGCGGCGGCATCCACGAATCAAGTGCTTCGTTGCGGTTGAAATGCGCGTCGACGACATTCCAGCTCCCATCTGGGGCAATCTGTCGAACACCGGCGTGGGTGGATGTCTGGTGGAGACGGCCAACCCGGTCAAGCCCGGGTCAAAAGTCGAGATCGGCCTTTGGGTGCCCAACGGAAAGATCTGGGTCAAGGGGTTTGTGCTGAATGGAATCGTCAAACGCGGCGGATCCTCCAGCGGAGTTCGTGTTCATTTCGAAGGCATGGCTCCGTCCGAGCGCGACAATCTGCGCCAGTTCCTCAAGTTCGTGCAGGACACAACCCGGGCAAACCAGAACGAGAACGGGTACCTGCAACTTCTGAAGTAAGGCAATTCCCGCCTATTTTTCACCGCAACTCAATCCACGCCTGCGCGGAAATTGATACACTTTCTGCGTACTGAACCCTTTCTGCAAGAGAGCGCTCTAATCGTTTGACAGTTGATCGCGCGGGTAGAAATTCCCGGCTGGGAGGCAGAGTCGCATGGTAGCCAGTGAACCGCTAGCAGTCACAGGTCAGCAACTGGATACGCTGTGCATCAACACGATTCGAACTCTGGCAATTGACGGGGTGCAACAGGCGAACTCGGGCCATCCGGGCGCGCCCATGGGACTGGCGCCCGTCACCTACTCCCTCTGGCAGCAATTCCTCCGCTACGATCCGGCCGATCCGACCTGGCTGAATCGCGACCGTTTTGTGCTTTCCAACGGCCACGCCTCCATGCTGCTTTACGCCATGCTGCATCTCGCCGAGGTGCGGCGCGTGGATAAAGACGGCAAGATTTTGCAGGAGCTCTCGGTCCCGATGGAAGAGATCAAGCGCTTCCGCCAGTTAGGCAGCCGGACGCCGGGGCATCCCGAGTCGCATCTGACTACCGGAGTGGAAACCACGACTGGGCCGCTCGGCCAAGGCGTGGGCAACAGCGTGGGCATGGCCATCGCCGGAAAATGGCTAGCGGCGAACTTCAACCGTCCCGGTCTGGAGATTTTCGACTACAACATCTACGCGATGTGTTCAGACGGCGATCTGATGGAGGGTATTGGCGGCGAAGCCGCCTCGCTCGCCGGACATCTGAAGCTCTCGAATCTTTGCTGGATGTACGACCACAATCACATCACGCTCGACGGCCCGGCGAGTTGGTCGTTCAGCGAAGATGTGGCGACACGGTTTGTAGGATACGGCTGGAACGTAACCCGCGTGGCCGATGCCAACGACCTGGAAATGCTGGCGCGGGCGTTTCAGACCTTCCACGCAACCACCGACCGGCCAACTCTCATCATTGTCGACAGCCACATTGGCTACGGTTCCCCGCATAAACATGACAGCAATGCGGCTCACGGCGAGCCTCTCGGCGAAGAGGAAGTTAAGCTGACCAAGAGGTTCTACGGCTGGCCGGAAGACGCAAAGTTCCTGGTGCCCGACGGCGTGCGCGAACATTTCCGCGAAGGGATTGGGAAGCGCGGTCATGATCTGCACGCATCGTGGTCTCAACTGTTTGCGGAATACTCACAGAAGTTCCCCGACCTGGCGGAGCGGCTGCGCTGCATGCAGCACCACGAACTGCCCGCGGGTTGGGACAAGAATTTTCCCACGTTCCCCACCGATGCCAAAGGCATTGCGACGCGCGAGAGTTCAGGCAAAGTGCTGAACGCACTGGCGCAAAACATTCCGTGGATGATTGGCGGCTCGGCCGACCTGGCGACTTCGAACAAGACTACGTTGAAGTTCGACGGCGCGGGAGACTTTGAGGCAGGGAGCTACGCCGGGCGCAACCTGCACTTCGGTGTGCGAGAGCACGTGATGGGGGCGAGCGTGAACGGGATGGTCGTGTCGGGCCTTCGCGCCTTCGGCGCAACCTTCTTCAACTTCAGCGATTACATGCGGGCTAGCATCCGGTTGTCGGCGCTGATGGAGATCCCTTCGATCTTCATTTTCACCCACGATTCCATCGGAGTGGGTGAAGATGGACCGACGCACCAGCCGATCGAGCAACTGGCGTCGCTGCGGGCCATGCCCAATCTGATTGTGCTTCGTCCCGGCGATGCAAACGAAGTGGTAGAGGCCTGGAAGATCATCGCGCAGTTGCAGCATTCGCCCGCGGCTCTTGTGTTGACTCGCCAGAATATTCCGACACTGGATCGCTCGAAATATGCCTCTGCCTCCGGTGTGGTCAAGGGCGCCTACGTACTGGCCGACGCTCCAGGCGGAAAGCCTGATTTGATTTTGATCGCCACCGGCAGCGAATTGTCGTTGTGCGTCGATGCTTACGAAAAACTGAAAGCTGAGGGCGTCAAGGCGCGCGTGGTCAGCATGCCTTCGCAGGAAATCTTCGAACAGCAGGATGCGGCATACAAAGAGAGTGTTCTGCCATCGAGCGTAACTGCGCGGGTTTCCGTGGAAATGGCGGCGACTTTCGGGTGGGGGCGCTACACCGGGCTCAAAGGACGCAACGTGGGGATGCACCGCTTTGGCGCCTCGGCGCCCCTGAAAGATTTGTTGAAGTTTTTTGGGTTCACCGTGGACACCGTCGTGGCGGAAGCGCACGCGGCGATGTCGGCAAAATAATCGTAGAGACGTAGCGAGCTACATCTCTACGAAACGGGGAACATTTGAGGAATCTTAGGAGGTCATCATGCAGCCAACTGGAGTTCTAGAAACCTCGAAGTTGACCAAGAATCCGCTGAAGGAATTGCTCAACTACGGGCAGTCGATGTGGCTCGATTACATCCGCCGCGACCTGTTTACCACGGGAAAGCTGAAGCAACTGATTGCCGAGGACGGACTGCGCGGCATGACTTCGAACCCCGCTATCTTCGAGAAGGCAATCGCCGACAGCTCGCTGTATGACGATTTCCTGAAGACGCTCGCCTCACGCAGCGATCTCGACACCACCGGCCGCTATGAGCAGATCGCCATTCGCGACATCCGGGATGCAGCCGATGCGCTGCGTCCGGTGTACGACGAGTCCAACTTCCGCGATGGCTATGTCAGCCTGGAGGTCTCGCCGTATCTGGCGCGCAAAACGCAGGAGACTATCGACGAAGCGCGCCGCCTGTGGAAGGCCGTGCAGCGCGAGAACGTGATGATCAAAGTGCCGGGTACGGCGGAAGGACTGCCTGCGATCCGGCAGTTGATCGGCGAAGGCATCAACATCAACGTCACTCTGCTATTTGCGCAGGAAGTGTACGTACAAGTGGCCGAAGCCTATATCGCCGGACTCGAAGATCTGGCGGCGCGCGGCGGCAATTTGAACGGGGGCAATCTCAAAAAGATGGCGAGCGTGGCCAGTTTCTTCATCAGCCGCATCGACACCCTGATCGATTCCCTGCTGAACGAGAAAATCAAAGCAACCACCGACCCGAACCAGCAGGCATTGTTCAAGAGCGTGCTGGGCAAAGTCGCGATCGCCAACGGCAAGCTCACCTATCAACGCTATCAGAGCATTTTCAGCGGACCGCGCTGGCAGGCGCTCGCGGCCAAGGGAGCGCAGACCCAGCGTGTGTTGTGGGCCAGCACGAGCACGAAAAATCCCAATTATCGTGACGTGATTTACGTCGAGGAACTGATCGGCCCGGATACGGTCAACACCATGCCGCCCGCCACCGTGGACGCGTTCCGCGATCACGGACTGCTGCGCACCGCGCTCACCGAAGACGTGGCCGGCGCGGCCGAGGTGATGAACGATCTGGCACGCACGGGCATTTCCATCAAGCAAGTCACCGACAAACTGACCGATGATGGCGTCAAGTTGTTCGCCGACGCGTTCGACAAACTGCTGGCCGCGGTCGCCAAGAGCACGCAAAAAAACGCATAGCACCAAGGATCGATTGTGAGCCAACTGAAGACTTCCCTGCCGGAATCGCTGGCCACGTCGGTGAAAGCGACGATCGCCGACTGGCAATCGGGCGGCAAAATGCAGCGCCTGTGGCAGCGCGATGCCAAGCTCTGGTCAGGCAGCGACGAAGCCAACTGGCTGGGATGGCTCGACGTGGTCGACGAGCAAATTGCGCAGCACGACCAGTTGGCGAAACTGGCGAAGGAAGTCCAGGCCCGCGGCTTCCAGCACGTGCTGCTGCTCGGCATGGGCGGATCGAGCCTCTGTCCGGAAGTCCTGCGCATGACTTTCGGCCGAATCACGCACTTCCCCACTTTGCACGTGCTCGACTCCACCGATCCCGGCCAGGTGAAAGCCTTCGAGCATCTGATTGACATTCCAAAAACTCTGTTTATTGTTTCGAGCAAATCGGGCAGCACGCTCGAGCCCAATATCTTTAAGCAATACTTTTTCGAGCGGACGAAGCAGGCGGTCGGCGCCGTGAAGGTCGGGAGCCAGTTCATCGCCGTTACCGACCCCGGGTCGAAGATGCAGCAGGTGGCCGAAGCCGATCGCTTCCTGCACGTTTTCTTCGGGCGTCCTTCGATCGGCGGACGATATTCCGCGCTATCGAACTTCGGCATGGTGCCCGCTGCAGTCATGGGTCTCGACACGAAGAAATTTCTCGACCGGGCCGCAAATATGGTGCAGGCCTGCGGAGCGGCCGTAAGCGTCGAGGAAAATCCGGGCGCCGCGCTGGGCGTCATCCTCGGAACGGCCGCGAATGCGGGGCGCGACAAAGTCACGATCATCACCTCCCCCGGCATTTCCGATCTGGGAGCGTGGCTGGAGCAACTGCTTGCCGAGTCGACCGGCAAGATCGGCAAGGGCATCATCCCAGTTGACCGCGAGCATCTAACGACTCCAGACGTCTACGGCAACGACCGCGTGTTCGTTTACGTGCGGCTGGATTCGGGCGCGGACCCGGAGCAGGATGCGAAAGTGGCTGCGATCGAGAAGGCCGGGCACCCGGTCGTGCGCATCGCGATGGCAGATATCTACGACTTGGGCGCGGAATTCTTCCGCTGGGAAATTGCGACGGCCGTCGCCGGCTCTATCATCGGCATTAACGCTTTCAACCAGCCCGATGTCGAAGCCAGCAAGATCGCCACGCGCGAGCTAACGTCGGCGTACGAGAAGACGGGGTCGCTGCCTGCGGAGAAGCCGGTGGTCGAAGATAACGGCGTCCGATTATTCACTGACGAGATCAATGCTGCGGAACTGGCGAAGGCTGCGGCCGGCGAGCACTCGCTCGTCGGATATCTGAAAGCACATCTGGCTCGCATCAAAGCTGGCGATTACTTCGCGGTGCTGGGCTACATCCAGATGAATGCCGAGCATGAGCTGAGCCTGCAGGCACTACGGCACGCGGTGCGCGACAAAAAGCACGTGGCAACTTGTCTTGGCTTCGGTCCGCGATTCCTGCACTCGACGGGTCAGGCGTACAAAGGCGGCTCGAATTCGGGAGTGTTTCTGCAAATCACTTGCGATGATTCCGTGGAGTTGCCGGTTCCGGGGCAGAAGTACACGTTTGGAATCGTGAAGGCTGCGCAGGCTCGCGGAGATTTTCAGGTACTGGCGGACCGAGGACGCAGGGCCCTACGAGTTCATCTGGGGAGCAACTTGAAGGCGGGGCTGGCAACGCTGCAGGCCGCGGTGCAGAAGGCCCTTTAGGATCGTTGCGATTACCGATGCGAGGGCGAGACGCCCCTTCGGCAAGCTCAGGGCAGGCTCTCGCGACAGCCGGCGGGACGCCGGCGCTACTTTAGGAGCGAAAAGCATGCAATTAGGAATGGTAGGTCTGGGGCGCATGGGCGCGAATATGACGCGGCGGCTGATGCGCGGCGGACATCAGCTCGTAGTTTCCGATCTCAGCGCGGACGCCGTGAAGCAACTGGCGGGCGAGGGCGCGGGTGGATCGACCTCGCTCGAAGACCTGATCACCAAGCTGACGCCTCCGCGAGCCATCTGGATTATGGTTCCAGCCGGCGGTCCGACCGAGGCAACGGTGCAGAAACTGGCGCAGCACATGCAGGCCGGCGACGCCATCATCGACGGCGGCAATTCCTATTTCAAAGATGACGTGCGCCGCGCCCACGAACTGAAGAACAAGGGCATTCACTACATCGACGTCGGTACCAGCGGCGGCGTGTGGGGCCTGGAGCGCGGCTACTGCATGATGATTGGCGGCCCGGACGAAGCCGTGCGGCGCCTCGACCCGATTTTCAAAACCCTGGCTCCGGGTCGAGGCGACATTCCGCGAACTCCAGGACGAGAAAAACTCGCTGGCACAGCCGAAGACGGCTACATTCACTGCGGTCCGTCCGGCTCCGGGCACTTCGTAAAGATGGTGCACAACGGCATTGAATACGGCATCATGCAGGCCTACGCGGAAGGCTTTGACATCTTCAAGAATGCGACCAGCAAAGATTTGCCCGAGGATATTCGTTACGACCTGAACCTGCCCGACATTGCGGAAGTGTGGCGGCGCGGAAGCGTGGTCAGTTCGTGGCTGCTCGACTTGACGGCCATGGCGCTGACGGAAAACCCCACGCTGTCGGAGTACGAAGGATTCGTGCAGGATTCCGGCGAAGGCCGTTGGACGATTCAGGCCGCGCTCGAAGAGGCAGTACCCGCCGATGTACTAACCGCGGCGTTGTACGTACGTTTCCGTTCTCGGCAGCAGCACACGTTTGCCGAGAAGATGCTTTCCGCCATGCGGCAGAAGTTTGGCGGACACGTGGAATTAAGCGCCAGTAAGGAAAAGAAGACCGCGTAGTTGCGGCTCCATTTTCCAGGAAGACTCAGATTTCACTTACGGCTCAGAGGACTCATTCATGGCTGAACTAGCGGAACACCCAACGGCGCCACCGCCGCGCATCGGCAAGCAGGGCGATCCCTGCGTAATGGTGATCTTCGGCGCGGCCGGCGATCTGACCGGGCGCATGCTGATCCCCGCGCTCTACAACCTGGCCCGGGCCGGACTGCTCTCCCGCGAGTTTGCCGTGGTGGGTGTGGCGCGCTCTCAGTTCTCCAACGATGAATTCCGCAAGAAAGTCCACGAAGACGTCAAAGCGTACTGCAATGAATGCGTGGACGACGAACTCTGGGAATGGTTCGTGCGCCGCTTTTACTACTTTTCTGGAGATTTTGGCGACGACAAGCTGTACCCGCAACTCAAGGATTTTCTGAACACAGTGGACCAGGAACACTCGGCCCACCAGAATTTTTTCTACTACCTCGCCACCGCACCCAGCTTTTTCGGTCCGATCGTGCAAAAGCTTTCTGCCGCCGGATTGATGGAGCAGAACAACAGCCACTGGCGCCGCGTGGTCATCGAGAAGCCGTTCGGTCACGATCTCGAGTCGGCCAAGACGCTGAACCAGCAATTGCTCAAAGAAGCGGACGAAAAACAGATTTACCGCATCGACCACTATCTCGGCAAAGAGACGGTGCAGAACATCATGGCGTTCCGTTTCGCCAACGGGATTTTTGAGCCCGTCTGGAACCGCCGCTACATCGACCACGTGCAGATCTCGGTGGCTGAAACCGTTGGCGTGGAGGGCCGCGGAAGTTATTTCGATCACGCAGGCTCGCTGCGCGACATGGTTCCCAACCACATCATGCAACTCATCAGCCTCACCGCCATGGAGCCGCCGATTTCCTTCGACGCCAACGCGGTGCGCGATGAGCAGGCCAAGATTCTGCACGCCATCCAGCCCATGAGCGACGAAGAAGTGCTCAGCCGCAGCGTGCGCGGACAGTACGGCGAAGGAACGGAAGACGGCAAGCGGGTCGCAGCCTATCGCACCGAACCCGATGTACCTGCCGATTCGCGCACCGAGACTTTCGTCGCCATGAAGCTGCTGATCGACAACTGGCGCTGGGCGGATGTCCCGTTCTACCTGCGCACGGGCAAGCGGATGCCGGTGCGCAACACCCATATCGTGATACAGTTTCGACGGGCGCCCTTCGTGCTGTTCCGCGACACGCAGGTCGAACACCTGATGCCGAACCAACTGGTGCTGCACATTCAACCCGAAGAAGGAATCTCGTTGCAGTTCGCGGCCAAGGTTCCCGGCCCGGTCATGCGACTAGGCACGGTCGACATGAATTTCGAATATCAGGAATATTTTGGCAAGCAGCCCTCGACCGGGTACGAGCGTCTGCTGCATGACTGCATGATTGGCGATCAGACGCTGTTTCAGCGCGCCGACATGGTGGAAGCGGGCTGGTCCGTCGTGAATCCGGTGCTCGATCTGTGGAAGGCGCTGCCGCCGCGTAATTTCCCCAACTATGCCTCTGGCACCTGGGGACCGAAGGAGGCCGACGACTTGCTGGAACGCGACGGCCGCCGCTGGAGGAACTTCGAGAAATGATTCTGGCCGGCGACATTGGTGGCACCAACGCTAGGCTGGCTTATTTTCAACCCCAGAATGGACACCTGCACCTGGTGTCGGAGCGCACCTTCCCCAGCCGCGAGCACAGCGAACTCGGCGAAATTGTAGTCCAGTTTCTGGATGACTCCGGCGCCCAGCCCGACGCGGCATGTTTCGGGATCGCGGGTCCGGTGCGCAACGGGCGCGTCGAGACTTCGAACCTGCCCTGGGTCATCGAGCAATCGCGGCTTGCAAAACAGATTCATCTTCCCGCCACGCTGCTGATCAACGATCTCGAAGCCAGCGCTTGGGGCATCGGCGCGCTGGCCGCCGGAGACCTGGTTCCGTTGAACCGGGTAAGCGGACCCGCCGTGGGCAATCAGGCTGTCATCGCGCCCGGAACTGGACTGGGAGAAGCCGGGCTTTTCTGGGACGGAAGCCGACACCACGTTTTCGCCTGCGAAGGCGGGCATACCGATTTCGGTCCGCAGGGAGATTTGCAGATTGAACTGCTGCGTTTCCTCCAAGCGCGCTTTGGACATGTGAGCTATGAGCGCATCCTTTCCGGGCCCGGCCTAGTGAACGTTTACGAATTTCTGCGCGACAGTGGGGGCGGGACGGAATCGGCCGAGTTGGCCGCAGCTCTCAAGAAAGGCGATCCGGCGGCGGCAATTTCTCGAGCGGCGCTGGATGGAACTCATCCTCTGGCGGAGAAAGCGCTGGACCTGTGGATTTCAGTGTATGGCGCCGAAGCCGGCAATCTGGCCCTCAAAGCCATGGCCACCGGAGGACTGTTCCTGGCCGGCGGCATCTCGCCCAAAGTTCTTCCCAAGCTGACCGGCCCGCTGTTCATGCAGCATTTCGTGGATAAGGGCCGCCTGCGGCCGCTGGTGGAGGCCATGCCCGTGCATGTTGTCACCAACGAGAAAGCTGGCTTGCTCGGAGCGGCGCGATGCGCCGCCGTCCGCGGCAGGCAGAGCTGAGCGCGGTTTTGAAAAGGCGCCTTGGTTTGAAAGGGCGCGGCTTCCAGCCGCGCCGTGAGTGGCGTAAGTCGGAACGGCTTTCGCCGCCGGTTGGTGGAGCCGCGGCCAGTGAGCTTACGAGCAAGAACTGATTTCGGGAAAATCTACCCCCGCCAGTCGCCGATTTCCTTCAACCCCTTGCCGCGGGCATGCTCGAAAAGCCGGACGCGATGGCGGGAGTGTTCGAACTCGTGGATGTCGGCCCAGACTTCCGCTTGCCATCCCTTTTCGTGGGCAGCCGACTCGCCGCAGGTCGCGCAACGCGTGTGCAGGGTTACGGGGACGGCTTCAACGCCAACCGGCGCGGCGCCGGGGAGTTCCACGAAGATGCAGCGGACTTCCTGAATCTCTTCACTTTCGCCGAGAATGTGTTCGTAGCGCAGCAGGTATCCGAAACCGAGCTTCTTGGCTTCGCGTTCGGCCTCTGCGCGGGTGTGGAAAGGGCCGTATTCCGCCCGCAGTTGTTCGGTGGAGTCACACGCCATCCAGAAGGTCTCTTTGTAGGCCATCGCAGGTTTCGCCCTGGGGTTTCGAAAATCTAGGTCGCGAAGCCGGCTCGTGGCAGCTGTTGAGCCCGCTCTTGCACATCAGCTCCCCTAGCGCAATTTCGATGCCGTTGCCCGAACGCTCACAGATGCCCATAATTGTTGCCAGACATAGGGTTAGCACATCGCGGAAACAACTGCCGCGGTCGCAGCCGTGAAAGGTTTTGCAGAGTTTGGATGCGCGCGATTCAGGGTTGCCCCAGCGCAGAGGCGTGATCGCGCCTCTGCCCGAAAGCGCACGCTCACGGAAAGTACCCAATGCAAGGAAACGGATAATGATGAAGCCCTGTCCGCAAACAGTTCCGGGAGCGTGCCCATCCGGCCTAGTCGGCGCCGACCGCCCGGCTGTAGGGCATGCCGGGATGCCCGACCGGAGGGGGCCAGCTCTTTCCGCCGTGGCTGGCCACGTACATGGCCAGTTCCAGGCGGCTCCAGACACCAAGTTTGTCGAAGGTGCTCCGCAAGTGATTCTTGATGACTTGTTCGCTGGTACCGATGATCTTGCCGATTTCGCGATTGGTCATGCCCTCCCAGACCAGAATCGCAATCTGAATTTCTTTCGCGGTGAGCCGCTCACTCGGTGTCATGACTGCGCTTCCTCCCTGGTAAACATGGCGATGGCCAGCTTCACGCGCTTGCGGCCTTCGCGAATTCCGGCACGCAGGAACAGCGTGCGCAGGTGCTGTTTTACGGTGCGCGGGCTGATGTTGAGCTGGCCCGCAATCTCTTTGTTGCTGCAACCCTGCACCAGCAGGTTCAACACCTGCTGGTCGCGCGGGGTAACTTTGACTCGGTCAAGATCGATCACGATGGGTTCCTCCTAAGTTGCTTGGCGATCACACTCGCCTTCCCACGTAGCACGGCTTTCGCCAATTCTTCGCGGTAGTTCGGGCTCGCCAGCTAAGTACTTTAGGGCGTAGTACTTGGGGTCGGGACCTGCAGCTTTCATGCGGCTTTCAGGAAGTCCGTGGTAGGCTAGCGAGTTCCGAATTGGTCCAACCGCATGACCGATTACGAGCATTCAAAGCCGGCTTTCCAGGTCGGCATAGTCCGGCAGTCGGTCGCCCCTGGCGCAGGATCGGCTTCCGCCCCGGCTGCGCCGCATTTCGCGATCTGCTTGACGCTCAAGGACTTCCATCAATACGGAGGTCGCCCACTTTCCACGAGGTCCCCTATGAAGACAGGCCAGAACACGCTTGCGGCGGTCCAAAAGCCGCTCTCCCAAATAGGACACACCCTGCATTCCTGGGTGTTCATTTTGGTGTTCCTCGCCTTGGTGAGTTCGAGTTTTGCACAGGTGACTCTGAACGCGGCGCAGGACCCGGGCGCGGCCCCCACTTCGGGAGCTCCGATCACCATCACGCTACAGGACGCCCTACAGCGGGCTCGTCTCAACGATCCTCACTACCGGTCAGCGATCACCGACCTCGGCCTGGCCCGCGAAGATCGAGTGCAGACCCGCGCCGGGCTGCTGCCCAACCTGAACTACAACAACTCGTTCATCTACACCCAAGGCACAGGCAGGCCGTTGGTCGCGGCCTCCAAATTCATCGCCAACAATGGGGTGCATGAGTACATCAGCCAGGCGGACGTGCATCAGGCCGTCTCGCTCACGAATTATGCGGATTATCGCCGCTCCTCCGCGGCTCTGGCCCAGGCGCGCGCCAAGGCCGAAGTCGCTACCAGAGGACTCGTCGTCACCGTGACCCAGTCGTACTATGGACTGGTCACCGCCGAGCGCAAGTACGCGACCGCACAGCGGGCGGCCACCGAGGCGGCACGCTTCCTCGACATCAGCCAGAAACTGGAGAACGGCGGCGAAGTCGCCCACGCCGACGTCATCAAGGCGCGGATTCAATCCCAGCAGCAGCAGCGCGACCTGCAGGAAGCCCAACTCGCCATGGAGCGCAGCCGCCTGGACCTGGCCGTGCTGCTGTTTGCGGATTTCAATCAGGATTTCGCCGTCGTCGATGACTTGCAGACTCCGGAGCCCCTGCCCTCATTCGCCGAAGTAGAAACGGCCGGCAAGAAAAACAATCCCGATTTGCGCGCGGCTCTGGCGGCTTTCGAGGTGGCGAATCACGAAGTGGCGGCGGCCTGGGGCGGGTTGTTGCCCGCGCTGACCATCGACTATTTCTACGGCCTCGATTCCAACCAATTTGCCATCTATAAGGACGGAGTGCGTAATATTGGTTATTCCGCGGTCGCGAGCCTGCAGATTCCAGTTTTCAGCTGGGGCGCGGATCGCAGCAAGCTGAAGCAGGCCGAATTGCGGCGAGACCAGGCGCACGTCGAACTGACCTACGCGCAGAAGCAACTCCTCAGCCGGCTGCGCCAGTTCTACGAGGAAGCCGAGACGGCGCGCTCGGAAATGGAATCGCTCGCCAGTTCCGCGGAACTGGCCGCCGACAGCATGCGGCTCACCACCTTGCGCTACGAGGCGGGAGAATCGACGGTGCTGGAAGTGGTCGATGCCCAGAATACTCTGACCCTGGCCCGCAACGCGCACGATGACGGCCAGGCGCGCTTTCGGGTCGCGGTGGCAAACTTGCAGACTCTGACAGGAAACTTCTAGGCGCATGAGAATGAGAACGACGCGCATCGAGATCGAACTCGTACGGCACCCGGATCGCAAGCCCGGCATTTTGCGCTGCCGCCGCATCCTCGCACTGGCCAGTCTGGCTGTAGCCGGAATGGTGATCACGGTGGGCTGTTCATCCGACAAGGGCGACAAGGAACCGACGGTCGCGGTGCAGGTGGCCGCGGTCGAAAAAACTACAATTCAGCGCACCATCACCACGGAAGCCATCCTGTTCCCCCGGCAGCAGGCCGCGATTGTGCCCAAGATCAGCGCTCCAGTGCAGAAGTTTCTGGTAAAGCGCGGCAGCCCGGTTCGCGAGGGACAGCTGCTGGCCGTGCTTGAGAATCGCGATCTCAGTGCCGCGGCGCAGGACACGAGTGGCGCCTACAAGCAGGCAGAGGCCACCTACGAAACAACGACCGCGGCCGGCCTGCCGGAAGAGATCCAAAAAGCGGAAGCCGACGAGCAGCAAGCCAAACAGGCGCTCGAGGCCCAGGAAAAAGTCTTTCAGAGCCGCCAGCAGCTGTTCGATCAGGGCGCCCTGCCCCGAAAAGAGCTCGATCAATCACGGGTGGAGATCACGCAGGCGCGCAATCAATACGCCATTGCAAAGAAGCATCTCGACTACCTGGTTGCCAAAGGCAAGGAACAGGCGCTCAAGTCGGCCGCCGGACAACTGGAATCGGCCAAGGGCAAGTATCTGGGAGCGCAGGCGCAGCTCAGCTACTCGGAGATTCGCAGTCCGATTGACGGTGTGGTCACCGACCGTCCTCTCTACCCGGGCGAAATGGCCGCGGCGGGCACTCCTTTGGTCACTGTAATGGATATTTCCTCGGTAATCGCCAAGGCGCACATTCCGCAGAGCGATGCTGCCCTGTTGAAGGTCGGAGACCAAGGCACCATGACTGTGCCCGGCATCGACGAGCCGATCACGGGTAAGATCACGGTGGTGAGTCCCGCGCTCGACCCCAACAGCACCACGGTCGAAGTCTGGCTCGAAGCCAAGAATCCCAAACACGCATTAAGACCCGGGACGAGCGTGCAACTCTCTTTGGCGGCCCAGACCGTAAAAGACGCTCTAGTCGTCCCCGCAAGATCCGTGATCACTTCGCCAGACGGGGCCACCACAGTCATGCTGGCAGGTTCCGATGGCCGCGCGCACCAGCAGGCGGTCAAACTCGGCATCCGCAACGCCGACGACGTGCAGATTCTTGAAGGGGTCACGGCCAGCGACAAAGTGGTGACCACTGGCGCCTACGGACTGCCCGACAAAACCAAAATCAAGATTGAAGCCCCGGAAGCTCCGGCGGAAGGGGCGGCCGCGGGATCCAAGAATGGCTCCAAAACTAGCGGTGAGGGCTCCAGTGAAAAATAACCGCTGCGGAGCTTCTGCGTGAACTCACCGAAGACGGGTCCCTCAATTCCCCAAGGCGCGACTGTAGGGAACTCAGGCCAGCACTGGATTGCCCAGCATTCCCGGCCTGTCATTTTCCTAATTCTGACGCTGGCGCTGCTGGGCGCCTACCTGGCCTTCACCATTCCGGTGTCGGTGTTCCCCTCGACGGATTTTCCCCGCGTGCTGATCGGGGTCGATAACGGCGTCATGCCTATCGATCAGATGACGGTCACCGTGACCCGGCCCATCGAGGAGGCCGTGAACAGCGTTCCCGGACTGCTCACCGTGCGGTCCACGACCAGCCGCGGCTCCGCCGAGATTGACCTGTTTTTCCGCTGGGACGTTGACATGTTCCAGACGCTGCAATACGTGAACGCCGCCATCTCGCGAGTGCAGCCGGAGCTTCCCTCCACCGCGAAGATCGAAGCCCACCGCCTGACGTTCGCGGCCTTTCCCATCATTGGCTACAGCCTGACCTCCGCCACCATGCCGCAGACCAAGCTTTGGGAAATGGCCACTTACGAAATGAAGCCGCGCCTGAACCGGCTGGAAGGCGTTTCGACGGTGATCGTGCAGGGAGGGCAAGAGCCGGAGTTTCACATCACCCCCGATCCCGCCAAATTGCTGACGGCGGGCATCACCATCACCGACATCCTGGAGGCTGTGCGCCGCACCAATCTGGTCGATTCCCCGGGATTGCTGGAACGCAATCACCAACTCTATCTCGGCCTGGTCAACGGCCAGATCAAGACGCCCGCAGAAATCGCGAATGCAGTGATCAAGAATACTCCAGCGGGGATTCCGGTGCGCATTGGGGATGTTTCCACGGTGGCGCCCGGAGTGAAGCCCGTCTATACCGTCGTTACCGCGAACGGCAAACCGGCCGTGCTGCTGAACATCAATCGCCAGCCTGACGGCAACACCATGCAGGTGGCGCAGGAAGTTCATGACGAAATCGAGCGCATCCGCCAGACACTGCCGCCGGGGGTGCACATCGAGCCCTTCTACGATCAGTCGATCATCGTGGGCGACTCGATCCGCAGCGTGCGCGACGCGATTTTGCTCGGAGTAATTCTCGCTTCGATCATCTTGGTGGTATTCCTGCGCGATTGGGGAACCTCGCTGGTCGCCGGCCTGGTCATTCCGGTGACCGTGTTGATCACATTTATTGCCCTGAAAGTGATGGGGCAGACGTTCAACCTGATGACGCTGGGCGGTCTTGCTGCCGCCGTCGGGCTGGTCATCGATGACGCCATTGTGGTAGTCGAGAATATCGTGCTGCATCGCGACGCCGGGCAAGGGCGGATCGAGGCCATCCAAAGTGCGCTGAAAGAAATCACGGTGCCGCTGATCGGATCGACCATCACTCCGATCGTCGTCTTCCTTCCCCTGATTGCGATCACCGGCGTCACCGGAGTTTTCTTCCGCGCGCTGGCCGTAACGATGACCGTCTCGCTGTTGACGTCTCTGGCTCTGGCGCTGACCTGGACGCCAACACTAAGCCAGTACTTCATCAAGGGACGGCACGAGAAAAAAGGTGCGACTCCGGCGACTGCGGCCTCGCCGACACCTACTCCAACCGAAGTTCCCGAAGAAGCTGCGAACGCTGTTGAGTTGCTCGCGGCAGAAGAAAGCCATCTGAGCGGCTTCTTCCTGCGCGTAGTCAATTTCTATGAACACTGGCTGCGCCGGGCCCTCGAACGGCCGCGGATGTTGGCCCTGTTCAGCGCTGGCCTGATCGTGGTTTCCTATGTCTGCTACAACTATTCTGGTTCCGACCTTCTGCCGGAAATGGACGAAGGCGGATTCGTCCTTGACTACCTCATGCCCGCGGGCAGTTCTTTAGCGGAAACCAACCGCGTGGTCAGCCACATCGAGGAGATGCTGCGCGAGACTCCCGAAGTGGAAAGCACTTCCCGCCGCACGGGATTGCAGCTCGGGCTGGCGGCCGTCACCGAAGCCAACTACGGCGACGTTCTGGTCAAACTCAAGGCCAAACGCGACCGCGATATCGACGAAATCATGGCGGACCTGCGGGCGCAGATCGCCCAGCAAGAACCCGCGGTGGAGGTTGAATTTACGCAGGTTCTGCAGGATATGATCGGCGACCTCACATCCGCGCCGGAGCCCATCCAGATCAAGTTGTTTTCGCAAGATGCGAAGCAATTGGAAGAATGGGCGCCCCGCGTGGCCGAAGCCATTCACAAGATTGACGGCGTGGTCGATCTGCGCAACGGAATCGAAAACACCATCAGCGGTCCCGCCATCACTTTCCAGGTCGACCCCAGCGTCGCGGCCCGTGCCGGATTCACGGCCGAGGAAATCGCTGTCGACGCATCCGCGATTCTGGAGGGCGAACCCGCCTCCACGCCCGTGGTGACCAATGATCGCGCCTATACTCTGCGCGTTCGTTTTCCCGCCGCCAGCCGGGCATCGCTCGAAGCCATGCGCGACACGTTGTTGATCAGCAGCACTGGGCACACGGCCACGCTGGGCGCGCTCTCATCCGTAGTGGAGAATCCGGGGCAAACCGAGATTCGCCGCGAAAATTTGCAACGCGACGTGGCCGTGACGGCTCGCCTGGAGGGCCGCAGCCTGGGCAGCGGCATGGCCGACGTGCAGAAAGTCGTGGCCGGGTTGAACATCCCGTCCAGCATCCGCGTGGAATACGGGGGGACCTATCAGGAACAGCAGCGCTCCTTCCATGACCTGATGATCGTACTGATCCTGGCTGTCCTGCTGCTGTTTATTGTGCTGCTGTTTGAGTTTGGGACATTCGCGGCGCCGGTCGCTATTCTTTCGTCGGCATTGCTCTCAACGTCTGGCGTCTTCATCGCCCTGCTGATCACGCGCACGACATTCAACATCTCATCTTTCATGGGGATGATCATGGTGATCGGCATCGTGGCCAAGAACGGCATCCTGCTGCTCGACGCCGATCAGAAGATGCGCACCCTGGGCCTGCCCACGGAAGACGCCATGCTGCAAGCCGGACGACGGCGGTTGCGTCCCATCGTCATGACCGCGCTGGCCACCGTCGCGGGCATGCTGCCCCTGGCCTTCGCCATCGGCGCCGGATCGCAGATGCTGCAACCGCTCGCCATCGCGGTCATTGGCGGCGTTCTCATTTCCATGGTGCTCTCGCTTATCATCACTCCGGCGGTGCATTTCTACCTCAGCGGCAAGGCTGCATCCCCCGAGGGGAATCTTTCGCCCGCAGAGGAGTAGGGAAAATGCCGGAGCGGGAGTGTAAACTCCTGCAACTGCGGAAATGCGGGTAGTTACTGGAGTGTGGTTACCAGGCGCCTGCTCTCGTCCGGCTATCCTCATTGAGAACTCGTCTGTCCTCCTCTACGGCGGTAAACTATGGGGAGATTTGAGGGCGAACCGCCCCATGGAACCCGTCAAGGTATTCGCCTTCTGAAACCCCATCCCCCGCTGGATGAACTTTCCGCTCTTTATTGGTACAGGACTTGCACTAGAATAGGCGCACTCCGATCTCCGGCTGCGCGATGGGACGGTTTTCCACTGGTGGAAAAAGAAATCGTGTCCGCGGAAAAAGTCAAACCAGTTCGCGACGAGCAGACGCTCGCCCAGTTGCTGGAAGCTGCCTATGTGCTGCAGGAACACAACCGCGAAATGCTGGAGATGGAACTGCGCCTCGATCTGAAGCCCGATCAGCTGGAACAATATCTACCGGGAAACGATCGACTGGAAGCTGGAAAAAGCTCCATCCCCACCTCGCCTCCGGTCACTCCGCAAACGCCGGGGGCCAACGCCGATTACGCCTCGACCCTGGCAGAAATCGTCAGCACGCAACACCAGATTCAGGTTCGTCATCTGGAACTGGATGACGCGATGTCTCTTGTGGCCGAGCGCCTGACCCAGATCGCACGGGCCAGCGGCGCGGTGGTTGGACTTCTCCACGGCAAGAGAGTCCGGTACAGAGCAATGTTTGGGCTGACGCTGCCTGCGGGAACCGAGGTTCCCATGGAAAAGGCGCTGTGCTTCGCGTGCCTTCAAACCAGCCAAGTGTTCCGTTGCGCCGACGTCCATCACGAGGAACGACTCGATACTGAAGAGTGCCGCTGGCGCGGCATCCAGTCGCTGATCGCAGTTCCCATTTTTCAGGATGGCGAAGTCGCGGGTGGCCTGGAACTCTATTACCCAAACCCCCGCGCGTTCACTGAGCATGACGTTCACACCTGCCAGCTCATGGCCGGATTGGTGGCTGAAGCGCTGGCGCGCGACCAAGAAGTCACGTTGAAAAAATCGCTCGCCAGCGAACGCGCGGTCATGCTGGAAGCTTTAGAAAAGTTGAAACCGAATCTGGCCGCGCTGGTCGATGGCTCCGCAGCCAAAGACGCGGCACTAAAACCCGCCGCCGCACCACCGCCTAATGCTGCGTCCACTCCCGGTTTTGCCTGCCGCAAGTGCAGTCACCAGCTGGTAGGCGAAGAGCAGTTCTGCGGAAACTGCGGAACGCCCCGCAGCGGCGACTATGAAGCCCCCAGCATGCAGAGTAAGGTGGCGTCACTGGCGTCACTGTGGCATATGCAGGAGGCAATGAAAAAGTCCGCTCCCACCCCTCTGCCCCCCGCCCCTCCGGTGATGGACGAATCCGCTCACGTGGAGCCGGGAGCGCATCCCGATCTCGTCAGCTTCGAGAAGTCGCTCGCCCCTTCTCTCGAAAAGGATGAGCCCGAGTTTTTGGCAGCGGCCGGCCTGCCGCATGATCAGAAGATCGAATCTACTCCGGTGGGTGAGCCCCGCGTAAGCGCAGATTTCGAGGACTCAGTCTTTTCAGATTTTGAAATTCCTCTCGCCTCCAGCCCCGCTGAAAATGATGAGGCCAAGTCGCCGGAATCGACCGCTCTCGCGCCACCGGCGCGCGCCACTGCCTGGAGTTCGGCCGCGACAGCTCGTGAGTTCCTGGAGCAACTGGCTTCGCCCAGGGGTCCCGGGGCCATGGCCCGGTTGTGGAATACCCATCGCGGTGACATCTACCTGGCCATCGCGGTGATCCTGGTAGCGGGCGTGATTTGTTGGGGAGTCTGGTCCACTCACACGGTCGGCGCCACCGGCAACGCGGCAGCGGCGGCGAACCACCACAAACCCGCTCCCGACGCCGGGCTCTCGCTTTTTGACCGGATGCTGGTTAGCCTGGGCTTGGCGGAACCGCCCGAGGTCCCCGAATATAAGGGCAATCCCGCAACCCAGGTTTGGGTCGATCTGCATACCGCTCTCTACTATTGCCCCGGAGCCGATCTGTACGGAAAAACGCCGAAGGGGAAATTCGCCTCGCAGCGGGATGCGCAATTGGATCAGTTCGAGCCCGCCTCCCGCAAAGCCTGCGACTGAAAATGCCCGGCGAGCGGCCTCTGCTAAGAGGACGCTGTTTGCCGCGCCAGGACGATCCTACCGACGAATCCAGCACCCTGGCGCCGTAGGAGGACTTCCGCGGGACATCTACTGAGTTGCCAGCTCGGGCGGAGTGCGCCGCGACTCATACCAAAGCGCGAGTTCGACGCGGTTCCAAAGTCCAAGTTTGTCGTAGATGACTCGCAGGTAATTCTTCACGACATGCTCGGTCGTGCCGATCGCCTCCGCCACTTCCTTGTTTTTCAGGCCTTCGGCAACGAGCTCGATGACTCGATGCTCACGTTGACTGGGGACACGGCTTCCATACCGCCCAACTGCAGACATGATTGCCTCCGGTATAACAGGGTCGCGAGTTTCACTCGCTTGATACCGCTGGTGATTCCGAAACGGAGAAACAGCCGGTTGAAATGAGCCTTCACGGTTCGCCGCGCCATTTTCAATTGAGCGGCAATTTCCGCGTTGTCGCAACCTTGCAAAAGCAGTTCGACAATCTGCTGTTCGCGCGGACCTAGCCGAACAGTCTGCTCCTTCATCCGACGCCCCCTCATTTCTTGCATCGCCTTCGCCAAATTCGTGCGCGCTTCAACCTTTCCAATTCCCGTAGCATCCATATTGCCATTTTGAGACGGTGATTGACTGTGACGCCCGAACATCATTTTCCACAGGGGCTTGCGGCAACAACATTGCCCTCGAAAGAGCTGTAGGGGATCTCCCGAATTCTGTAGGCGAGGCGGTTTGGCATGTTTTCCAGTCCTATTTGCGCAGGAAAACGCGTAGACCCAGGGTCTAAATTGCCGATAGGGAGCGCGATGAAGCCCTACGGCGACTCTTACCATTTTGGAACGAGGACCGCAGTTTCTTTTGAATGTTGCAAGTAGGGGCGTTCCTTTGCGTTGGACTCAGGTGAACGCCTTAGACGAAACTTCCCTCCGTAGGGAAACCATTGGCACAAATTACACGATCGACCCAATTGTTTGAATTTTCCACACTTTGGGTTCGAATCAAGGATAAAAAGAAACCACCCGGAGGTGGTTCGTGATTATCCGGCTGAGATCGGGCCGTGCGACCTTAATCAGATTCTGGGGTTATCTTCAATTCTTGGGTCGTTTACTGACTGGAAAAGACGGCTGCGAGCCGACTAGCGTGTTTCGTCCAGACCGAGGCCACTGGCCGCATGGACATCGTTCGCAATCAAGCACCCGAGCGTGGATCGGCCATCAACTTCTCGTATCCCGCTCCTCGCGAAGGTCAGAAGCGCCGGTAAGAGGCGCTGTTCTTCAGGATGAGTTCTTGAGCAACTGTGCCTCGAACTCCAGACTACCTTTGATCCCGACCGTCTCCGCGCAGGAGACTGCTCATTTATGAGCCGGGAAAAAATGATTCCTCGTTTTGCGCAAGAGCTTGCACATGAGAAAACACCGAGGCGAGTCCGGGCGATAATTTCTAAACGTTGACCTTTATCCCTATCAATTTACAGTACAATTGCTAAATTGCCCCTGGCATTGCACTTGAGTTCAACACGGGGTTGTAATTTGTTTGGTGTACACTAGAGCTAATCTAAGGTCACGCCCCGCAGCAAATTTGCCGTCTCGTTAGCATGTTCCCCGGTTAGATTGTCCGGAAGTCAGCATTGATTCCTTCCGCCAAACGCGGAACTTAATTGCAGGAAATCCAAAATCGACGAACCTGGGAGGTATACGCACTTGTCTGCTTCGACCAGTCATTTGATCGCTCCGCACGGCGGCGAACTCATCAATCTTCTTACATCCTCGGAAAAAGCCGCAGAACTGAAAGCCCACTCCCGCGAGTGGCCATCCTGGGACCTGACCGCGCGTCAAATTTGTGATCTTGAGTTGCTTATGAGCGGAGGCTTTTCCCCGCTGCACGGCTTTATGACCAAAGCCGACTACGAAGGCGTTTGCCACAATATGCGCCTGGCGAGCGGAGTTCTCTGGCCCATGCCGATCACCCTCGATGTCACCGAGGAATTTGCCAAGAAGCTCACGCCCGGCAGCAGTAAAGTTGCGCTGCGCGACGCCGAGGGCGTCATGCTCGCCGTGTTGCACGTCGAGGAAGTCTGGCAGCCCGACCGGGCCGCCGAAGCCAAAGCCGTATTCAACAGCACCAGCAAGGCTCATCCCGGCGCCGATTATGCGATGAACAAAGCGAATCCGTGGTACGTTGGCGGGCGCGTTGAGGGGCTTCAGGGTCCATCGCATTATGACTTCCGCACGCTGCGTTTCACTCCCGCGGAATTGCGCGCAGAGTTCGCCCGTCTCGGATGGCGCCGCGTGGTTGCCTTCCAGACCCGCAACCCCATGCACCGCGCCCACGTGGAACTCACGTTCCGCGCGGCCAAGCAGGTCGAAGCCAATCTGCTGATTCATCCCGTGGTCGGCATGACCAAGCCGGGCGACGTCGACTACTACACCCGCGTGCGCTGCTACCAGTTGCTGAGTTCGAAGTATCCGCAGGGCACTCAGAAACTGTCGCTGCTGCCCCTTGCCATGCGCATGGGCGGACCGCGCGAGGCCATCTGGCACGCCCTGATTCGCAAGAACCACGGCTGCACCCACCTGATCGTGGGCCGCGATCATGCCGGACCGGGCAAAGACACTGCCGGCGACGGCAAGCCGTTCTACGGCCCCTATGAAGCCCAGGAAGTCTTCAAGAAGCACGAGGCCGACATCGGCGTCACCATGGTGCCTTTCAGCATGATGGTGTACCTGGAGGCCGAGGACCGCTACATTCCCGACGACGAAGTCAAAAAGGAAGACAAAGTGCTGAATATTTCCGGCACCGAACTGCGCGACCGGCTGAACGAAGGCCGCGACATTCCCGCCTGGTTCACCTATCCGGAAGTGGTTCAGGAACTGCGGCGCAGCTTTCCGCCCCGCGCCAAGCAGGGCGTGACCATCTTCTTTACCGGACTTTCGGGATCGGGCAAGTCCACCATCGCCAACGTTCTGATGACAAAATTTCTGGAAGTCGGCGGGCGCCCGGTGACTTTGCTCGACGGCGACCTGGTGCGCAAGCATCTCTCGTCCGAGCTTGGATTCTCGAAAGAACATCGCGACATTAACATTCGCCGCATCGGATACGTTGCCTCGGAAATCACCAAGAACGGTGGCATCGCGATTTGCGCGCCCATCGCTCCTTATGACGCGACCCGCAAACATGTGCGTCAGATCATCGAACCCTACGGAGGCTTCATCCTGGTGCACATCGCCACCACGGTCGAGGTTTGCGAGCAACGCGACCGCAAGGGCCTCTACGCCAAGGCGCGCGCCGGCATTCTCAAGGAATTCACCGGGATCTCCGATCCCTACGAAGTTCCGGCCGATGCCGACGTGACCATCGACACCGGCGAACTGTCGGCCGAGGAAGCGGCTCAGGAAATCATTCTTCACCTGGAGCGCGAAGGCTTTATCGGCGTGAATAAAGCAGGAGAGTAAAGCAAGAAGAGGGATCGACTGTGGCGATACTAGCGGCCAAAATTGTGGTTGGCTTTGTCGTGGGCATCCTCATCGGCATGACCGGGGTGGGGGGCGGTGTGCTCATGCTCCCTGTTCTGATCTTCGGTTTGGGTTATTCGCCTATCGTGGCAGTCGGTTCCGACGCGCTGTTTCAATTCTTTACCAAGATTCCGGCAGGACTGCTCCACATGAAAAATGGAACAGTCCGCCGGAAGGTTGTCCTCGCGTTGGCGCTGGGAAGCATTCCCGGCTCCTTCGCCGGAGTCAAGCTGCTGATCTACATCCGACTCCTCTACGGAAACGGGGTAAATACCTTTATCAAGACGGCAGTAGGTCTGCTGCTCATCGTGATTCCCACGATGCTGCTGCTTCAGAAGAGTATCGAAGAGCGAATCGCGAATCGCGCGCCGTCCATGAAGGGTTTCGCGGGGATGGCGATCATTGGCCTCACCGTAGGTTTCGTCGTGGGCATGACCTCGGTTGGTTCGGGCAGCATCATCATGATGCTGCTTCTTTTGTTCTACAGTTTCCCGCCCAAGATCAATGTCGGGACTGACGTGGCGCACGCGGTTGTACTCTTCGGCGTGACCGGGTGGCTTCAATTCAGGGCGGGCAACGTAGATTCCAGACTGGTCGTTGCGCTATTAATCGGCTCCATTCCTGGAGGCCTGATTGGTTCGCATCTGGCCACGCGGGTCCCCATGCTCTGGCTGCGCCGTATGCTGTGCGTTTTGCTGTTGATCACCGGCGCTCGCATGTTGTGGCCTGCTTGACCAATCAGTTCCAAGGGATCGCATGACATCTTCCTACGCCGACATCCTGGAGCGCATCAAAGCCGCTTTAGACGCTGCCCGCGCCGTCTTCGCAAAGTTCACACCGGGCGCGATTGAGACCGAATACAAGATCGGGCACGATCCCGTGACCGAAGCCGACCGCGCCCTCGATGCCGTGCTGCGTCAGAACCTGCTGCGCGAGGGCGAAGGCTGGCTGTCAGAAGAGACCGCCGACAATCCCGCGCGTCTCGACAAAGAACGGGTCTGGATCGTCGATCCTCTCGATGGCACGCGGGAATTCGTTCAGGGCGTCCCCGAGTTCTGTGTCTCGATCGGCTTCGCCGAGAACGGCAAGCCCGTGGCCGGAGGAATCTACAACCCCGCTACAAAAGAAACGTTCCTCGGAGCGATTGACGCGGGCGTGCTCTACAACGGGCAGCCCGCCCGTCCGAGCCAGCGCACGACTCTCGATAAGGCGCTCATCCTCGCCAGCCGCAGTGAAGTGAAGCGTGGTGACTGGAAGCAGTTCGAAAATGGTCCCTTCAAAGTTCAAGCGATGGGTTCGGTCGCCTACAAGCTTGCGCTGGTTTCGGCGGGCCTCGCGGACATTACATTTACTCTGACTCCTAAGAATGAATGGGACGTGGCCGCGGGCGCGGCCCTGGTGGAAAGTGCGGGTGGTTTTGTCAGCACTTTGGAAGGGACCAGCTTGACTGTCAACCGCCGCGATCCGCGTTTGTCGGGCCTGCTGGCCTGCGGGCCTTTGATGAAAGACCAACTGCTCTCCCTCGTGGAGCCGCACCTGAAACTGGTTACATCGAAAATCGAAAAGTAAAACGCCAGTTTCGATCTGCGAGATTAGTCGCGGCACAGAGCTTCAGCATTCCGGTGCCCGACTTCCATTTTCTGTGGCCAACAGAATGTAAGGGCAGTCCAGTTCTATAGGAGCGCATCCGGTTCCGACGAGCGAATTTCCTGTCCGCCGCGACGATTGCGCATCTCGTAATCCGAGACGACTCGCTTGAATCCTAAAACTCGTCTTCCATCGATTTCCACGTAGCTGCCGTTGCTAAAGATCAACACTTCGTCTTCACCCTCTCGCTTTTTTTGCCAGCAAACGAATTCGGCATCGCTGGCGACCCGCCCCTGGTGCCATGGCTGTCCCGCCTCAGCGAAGAAGAAAGAGCATTCTTCTGAAGGCGTGCTGTAGAGATATGCCTTGACGGGCATGGCCGGAGCTGCCTTGATTTGCGTCAGGGTTCCCGGAATTTCACTGGCTTCTTCCCATGGGATCAACAAGGTCACAAATTCAGCCGGCAAGTCGGTGACGGTTCCGAAATTGAGGACGATCATAGGATCTTTTTTGCCATACGCAGGCGACCAAGTCTCGTCTCGAATTTTTTCGGACCATCCATGTTTGTCCGCGCCCAAAACTGCCAGTCCACAGGAAGTTCCCTTCACCTCAAATAAATGCTCAGCGCGCATGCTCATTTCAGGGCCTAAATGCCAGGCAATATCGAGGCGGTGTTGGCCTTCGCCCAGAGCAATATCGCGGACCAGGTAAAGGCCGGAATTCAATGAAACGACCCATCGGCGGTGCTGGACCGGGGAGGCAAGTTGACTATAGGCATCGTGACTTCCGACGAAGAGATTGAAATCTCTTCCCACGATCCATTGTTCGACTTTCGTGTGAGTGAGCCGCTTCCAGGCAAACGGACCCGCCGGCTCGGATTGACTCATGCCATCTACCGTTAGGGTGTTGTGCATGGGCGTGGCGCGGAACAAGTCGCGCTTTGAACCATCCCCGACGTACTCGAATGTGCCCGGATCGATGAGCAGTGAGTGCCCTTGAGATTGCAGGCAGATGCTCAATGCATCGGCGTGGCCATGTCCAGCATTGCGGTCGCCGTGGGGACCGGCATCGATCACGAGTTGACTTGGGAGACTTGGAGCAGTGAGCACGTAGAGTCCCGCGGACGACAAACTGGCCGAGGCCATCCCTGTCGGCTGCGTCCGAAGGCGATCCCATTCGGCAACGCCCTGCTCTCCCAACAACCAGATCGTCTCCTCGCGCAGTTCTCCTGCCAGTGCCTTGAAATCTTCACGATGGAAAAACACGGCTCCAGTAGCCAGCGGATCTAACAGGTGTTCGCTTCGGTTGCGCCTGGGATCGAACAGTCGACCTCCGTCGTCGTCGCCCAACCGCGGCGGAACACCGGCACGGGCAATGAGCATCAGAGCATTCAGCATTTTTTCCAGAGTTTTCGCGAATTCGTTCGGGATGGTGAGTCCGTTGAGACTAGCCAACAGAGCCGCGTGCAAGAAGAAGTCGATCGCGTAGACGTGATAGTAGGTCGACTGCTCGAAGTGAAAACCATCGGCCAGTACCTGACGTCGAGCCTCCTGCAAAACGATTTCCCAGCCGCGGGACTTCCAGTGTTCCGCCCGAGAGATTTCTGGGCACATCGTCCCCAGAAAGAGCAGCGTAACGGCCTCTCCCAGCAAGTGCGTGTTGGGGGAAAAATAGGTCGAAAGGTAACGCTCGATATACCGGCCGTTCACAGCCTGAGCCCGGAGCCACTCGTTTCGAAACTCTGGCGGCATGGCCGGCGTGCCCTCCAGCAGTTGATACATCCATATCCAGGAGAGACTGCGAAACGCCACCTCGAGAGTGCTCGCCCAATTGATGCCAACGGCGTAAGGATTTTCTGTGTGCCAGTGACGCCATTGTTGAAAGATCTGTTCCGCATAGCGCCGCTCTTGCGTGAGCCGGTAGGCCTTGGCCAAAGTGACCAAGTGCTGATGGCGATTCAATTCCCACGTAACTTTGCTATCCCCAACCTCGGCGAAATCGAGATACCGGATCTTGTGAAATGACTTTTTGGGAGCCCGTTTGCCGTGCACCGGGTCCAGGTGCCATTGGATTGGATCGCCATAGTCGAGACCTTCGTATCCGAGAAGATCAAACTGGTGACGGCAAATGTGGTCGGCCTGCCGAACAATCCGCTCAACCTGCCGCGGAAGCCGGTGACGAAGCAGATCGAGAATCGGCTCAACGGACGCAGTCGTAAAGAAAAACCGGGCCGGCCGCAGGTTCGCACCGCGAAGCATGCCTCGCGAAACCAGGCCTCGCGAAAAATCAAATCCGATGCGGGAGAGAACCGCGTCGGCACGCTTGGACAGTTCCTGACGGCTGCGGTCGAGGAATTCGTGCCGGTCCATGTGCGCCAGCCGGGAGGCAATCTTTGACCATCCTCTACGCGGCATGGCGAAGTCCGGACTGGGGGGCAGGCGGCCAAATCATGGATTTATGATCGCATAGACCGTGCCGAGCCCTGAGGCAGGACGGGGTTTCTTAGCAGAGCGACTGCAGCAGCACGGCCTTCGCCACAAACGCCTCGGCGAAGAAGAAGAGCCGGCGCCAGCCCACGGGCTGGCGCCGGGAAAGCACTAACCGAGTTGCGATCTTACGGCAGGTAGTAGCGGAACGACGTAAAGAACATGTTCTCGACGGCGTTCGGGCTGTTTCCAACCCCCGACCAGCTGTTGCGGTTGATGTAGGAATACTGCGGTCCCCACTGAATTCGGCCCTTGGGACCGTTATAGAAGCGGTACCAGAAGCCGACTGTCCCCTCCATAATGTTGCGAGTATCACCCGTGCAGTTGGGCGGATTCGCCGTGTTATAGCCAGGAGTGAGGGGAGCCCCTCCGGAACCAGTGACGGGCACCGTGCCGCTACCGGTACTGCCAGGAGCGGAACCCGGAGTGTTCACGTTAATCGTAGTGGAACTCGGGGGCGCTTCGATGTAGCAACCCGAGTTATTGAACAGAGGCGAGCCGTAGCCCATGCCCTTACCGCCAAATGTATACGCCGTTCGCCCCGCGTATTCCATGCCGACGTTGGCATAGATATCCAAGCGCTTGGAGTGATACTCCACAGTGCCGAGACCCTGATAACTCCTTACCGGAACCAGCACGCCGTCGTAACGCGCCACAACGTCGGGCAGGCCAGCCGTGCCGTATCGACCAACGCCGTCGCCCCCAAGGAGATGGAGCCCGAGGTCGAACTTTCCAGCCAGCGTTCCACGGGCATTCAGACCAAAGCCACCCCCTTTTTTGTTGCTGTTATAGGCGCCGCTCGAATTGGGAATGTTGCCGGTGCCGCATGGGACGGGCGCAGGCAACACTCCATTCGTCGCGGTAATGGTCCCACCGCAGGGGAAGATGCGGTCGCGGAAGTCGCTAAACAGTGCAAAAACTTCGTAATGCCCAAAACCCTTTGGCTGGTAAACGAACTTGGTGATGAAATCTGGCGACGGGTTGAAGGAATAGTTGGTCGTCGAATTGTAGAGACCGCCGCTACTGCCTTGCGAACCGAGGACAAAGTTGTTTTGGCCCGCGGCAAGATGGCCACCGAGCGTGGCCTGAGAATCCTCAATCGAAAAGGCCCATGATATCTCGTTGCCGAAATTCTTGGCCACGCGGAAGCCGTACTGCCTCGCCCAACTGAAGCCGACGGTGTACTGCGGGTCAATTGTCATCGGGAGGGCTTCGCTCCGGTTCTCGACCCCCTGCTTGGTTTCGGTGACCAGGCTCCACATCTGGCCGCCGGTGAAGGTCCAGCCGCTGCTCAATGCAGCCTGCGCCCAGGCTTGCCGTTGGCGGAGGGTGTAGCTGTTGCTCTGGTTGTTATTGGATGTGACGCCGGCCGATAAGAAGTCTGCTTCAATATAACCGGCGAGTTTGGCGCCGCCCAGCTTGCCTTCCGAGAGCATCGAGACGCGCGACTGCCGGCCGGATCCGAAAGTTTCCGTCAATCGGCTCGCGGTCGCGCCGCTATACGGAATCGAGTTGAACGGCGTATTGATGTCGGCGCCGAGAGCATGCGTCCTGGTCACCGTTTCCGCCGCCATGAACCCGCCGGGGGTAATGGTGATTCCTTTGAAATGCAATGCCACCGGGCTTTCCACCGCCGCCATCATGTTCTTCTGCGTATCTTGTAGACTCACCGCCGCGCTGGTCGCATTTTGCTTCAGGTCGGCAACGTCGGTGCTCAGTTGAGCTACCGTCTGTTGCTGCTGTTGTTGCTGGCTGGCCTGCGCCACTGCTTGATCCGCCTTGGTTTGCGCGGCCGAAACTGCGGCTAGCGCCTGGTCCAGGGCCGCATCTCGCTTTCGCATCCCGTCCTTGAGCATTTGATTGTCCCGCTGCAGGGCCTCGATCTGCTTCTGCTGCGCCGCCAAGGCCTCTCTGAATTCCTGCAGCTCAGCGGCCACCGACTGCGAAGCGGCTTTCCTCCTGGGAGTTGCAGTAGTGGCGGTCTGCGCCACGGCGCTTACTATCAAGAACAGAACCACCCACGAACTGAGAATCTGCTTCATCTTCTCTCCTTTTGCCTCGTCGATCCGGGGCGAATGTGAATATTGAAATGAAATTGGACACGGTCAGTGCCGTTTCACGCCTTTTGCGATCTTGGCCCGATCAGCTCAGTGAATCTCTGATGAACCGCCAACGTGCCTTCGGACAATGCAGCCGGAGTGAAGATCTGAGCGTCGCCCTTTCGAAGCACGGAAGCACGTACGTACAGTGCACGAACCGGCTATTGCCCAATCAGCAGTCCCGCGTTGACCTGGGTATCGTAATCGAAGACTAAGAGAGAATTGGGCATTTTGGTGAACGCGCCGACACGATCGAAATACCCTAACAGGTTTAAGGTGTTTCCATTCACCGAGCCCGAGACAAACATCACATTTCCAACTGCCGATCCTGTGAAGGTAAAGGTCCCATTGTCTACTGGTCCCGTCAACTGCGCGCTGACGGTGAGAGTTTGGCCGGGGCCTTGCGTTAGCGTCAGGGCCGCGTTGTGGGTGCCGTCAGGCAGATTTAGCGTCCCAGCGAACGTACCGGCGAGCTTCGGCACTGGATTACCCGCAACACCACCCGAATCGAAGCCGGGAGGAAAACCTGTCACGCTTTGCTGGCCTTGCAAGTCTGGGCAAGTGCTGCCGGTGATGGAATAGTTTCCTGCGATGGTCGCACCCGCAACAGTTCCCTGACCCGGCAATACGTTTCCGCCTTCATTGAAGCTAAGCCCAATGTTGTTGCCGGAAACGGTGGCAGCGACACTATTTTGTCCCGGGGTCGCACCGGGACAGACGCCATTAACGTACCAAACCTTATTCTCCAGAGTGAGAATTTGCACCTGACCTGGTCCACTCGCGCTGCTCTGCCCCCCATTGGCCGCAAGATTAGCCTCGACCAAGGTCACCCCGCCCGTGACATTGGAGGTCACAACGAACTCATAGGAGCCAGACACGGTCGGGTTGGTCAACTTATTGCTTCCACTGCACGCCACCATGAGGACCGGTAAGGCTGCCAGCAGGATGGTACGCACCCGCATTTTTTTTCCTCCACAAAGGCATCGGCAAGGCCACGCTGGCCACTGTGCGCCGGGCTTGTTGCCCGAGCAATACCAAGGATTCTCAAGAGCGCCTTGCCAGTTCACGACCCACTTGAGCTAGCGCCCCCGTCCCGAGCACGAATCGATTGCATTCATGATCGCAGCGCATCAGAACATATGGGTTGGAGACGGTCTAGTGTAGTCGAGATCAGCAAATGGATTGTTACGATTCGGTTAAAACATTGTGAAATCCGGCAGGGCGATAAGGCACCCGACACAAGAATCCCCGCGCCGATTAGTTCCGCGGGCAGGGTGTTAGGAACGCGGTCTGTAGGCGTAGCGGGCAGCTCCCTGCGGGAGCTACGAAGTAGCGTTCTCCCACCCTTCGGCACCCGTCGCCTCTTGAACTGCCCTCACCAGACCCGACAGGAGTTGGATGGCATCATGGGCTGGCCAGTCTTGCAGCCAAAGGCTTCGCCAAACTCGTGCATGTTCTGCACAACGCCATTAACCCTAAATTGCCGCGGAGAATGCGGATCTGCCTTCACCTGCCACCGCACCTGTTCTGGGAGAGAGCTGCCGCACCAGTTCTGCGCGTATCCGAGGAAGAACTGCTGCAGCGGAGTATAGCCATCCTGCTTTAGGGAGAGGTCGATGGTTTTGCGTTTGGCGTCAGCCAGAAAGGCGATGTAAGCGAGTCGCGCGCCGCCGTTGTCGGCAATGTTTTCTCCCAGAGTGAGCTTGCCATTAACCTTGACATCTTCCACCGCAACAAAGTTGCCGTATTCTTGCACTTCGCAGTCGGCCTTGTCGCTGAACTTCGCCGCGTCCTGCAGACTCCACCAATCGTCAAGGTTGCCGTTGGCGTCAAACTGATGCCCCTGATCGTCAAAGCCGTGCGTGAGTTCATGCCCCACGATGGCGCCGATGTGACCGTAGTTCTCGGCATCAGTGGCCTTGGCATCGTACAACGGAGGCTGCAAAATGCCGGCCGGGAAATTGATGTCGTTCGCTCCACGATTGTAATAGTCATTGACAGTGAGTGGGCTCACATCCCACTCGCTTCGATCGAGCGGCTGTCCAATCTCGGCTAGCTGACGGCGATTTCCAAACTCAGTGGCGCGCTGAAAGTTGCCGAACGCGTCACCGCGGACGACGATGAGCTTGGAATAATCGCGCCAGCGATCGGGGAAACCGATCTTATCGGCGACGGCGTGCAACTTTTCTTTCGCGCGGATTTTCGTCGCCGGGCTCATCCAATCGATAGTGTCAAGGTCCTGATCCATTGCGGTTTCGATGTCACGCACGATCTGAACTGTGGCTTGTTTGCTGGAGTCTGGAAACTCCTGGGCAACATAGAGCTGGCCGAGAACTTCCCCCAGAGCCTGATCTGTAGCTTGCACACAACGCGTCCATCGGGGTTGCTGTTCGGGTTGACCCGCCAACTTTTTGCCGTAGAAGTCGAAGATCTCCTCATCGAATGGCTGGGGCAAGACAAGCCCTGGGGCAGAGCGAATCAATTGCCAGCGCAAGTATGTCTTTATTGTGTCCAGATCGGTGGAGGCGATCAGAGCGCTCAGGCCTTTGAAAAAATCCGGGTTGGTGACGTTCACCTCCGAAATGGGCGGAGCGTTCGTCGCTTTGAAGAAGCGGTCCCAATCGATCGCAGGGGCCAGCGCGGCTACCTGCGACACTGGCATAAGGTGATAGATGTATTGGGGATCGCGCCGCGAAACTCTGTCCATGGAAATCCTGGCCAGAGCAGTTTCCAACTTCATAACCTCTTGGGCGTCGGCGGCGGACTTGGCATCAGGCTCACCCATGAGCTTCAGGATGTTGGTAATGTGCTGAACATATTCGGTGCGCGACTTATCGGCTCCGGCACCCAGACGGACGTAGAAATCGCGGTCCGGCAGTCCGAGCCCGCCTTGATCAACCGCGGCATTCTGTTTGCGAGCGTCCTTGAAATCCCGCTGCTCGCCGAAGCTGAAGAATGCCTGATCGTTAATAAGCTGATAGTGGGCGAGCAGCTCAGGTAGTTGGTCTCTGCTGGTCAAAGCTGCGATGTGCGAGAGTTCAGATTCCAGAGGTTTCAAGCCGTTTTGATTGATCGCGTCGACAGCGGAACAAGCAGCGTAGAAGTCGCCGACTTTCTGTTGGTTCGCAGTGCGCTGGTCACCGCCGGAGGCAGCGGACTCGAGCATCGTGTGCACGACGTTCTCGGTATAGTCAGCGATCATTGCTCTGCTGCTGTAAGAGGCACGACCCTCAGGGAGGAGATGCAGCTTGCTCAAGTTGCCACAGGCGTATTGGAAGAAATCGACGCAGGGGTCGGCAGTGCTATCGACCAGGCGGGTGTCTAGGCCGGGAGGGAGTGCAACAGGATTTCCTGAGCTCTGCGCCTGGGTTGATGACACAGAAGCCCCGAGAAGGAGCAGGATGAGTGCATGTCTTACGCGAATTGGGGTTTGACCAGTTTTCATTTGGTTCCTCTGGATTCATTGGTTCAGCAGAGTCTGGCGCTTCAGAGTTTCATCTCATCTTACGCAGGGCGTCACGGCCTCAGTATTCGCTGCCAATTTCATGCCGGGAAAATGCCAAACACCGTGTGCATCCCGTGGGGCTCCAGGTCAATCTCCTTCAGACATCGCTTGTCCACGATGTCATAGAGCGCGATGTGCGTGGGTTTGGCGATCGTGCCCTCGCGGAGAATGGTCTTCACCCAGCGAACGTTCTCGCGAAGCCGCGTCTGACGCATCCGGGTGAATCCCACCCACATTGTCTTTGCATCGACCGGGAGCAGTCCGCGGCACCACGCTGGCAAAATCTCTCGGTCGCTTTTCTGAAATTCCTTGAGATCAATCGTCTGATCGACACGTAAGGTCCGGCTGTCCACAATCACCACCATCCCCTCGACGCCGGTGAATAGCAGTTTTTCGCCGCATAGAAGGCCGTCATGCGGTCTCCAGACACTGAGCGCAATCCGCTTTCCATGTTCAGTTAAGCAAAAGGCATCTCCCTGTTCAAATCGCGTAACCCAAACTTGTCCATCCAGCTCAAAGGCAAAATTGGGATGCGACCGGTGAGGTTTGGTCGTGGTCTGAAGCCGATAGTCAACGCTGCGAGAGAATCGCGACCAGGGAATCTCATCGATAACGCACCATTCGGCGACGGTTTCGCCACTGGGCGTGATTTTGAAAACCATATCGAGCCCGGTGCTGACTACGAGGAGGTTTCCGTCGGACGTAGGAGTCACGTGGTGCAGGTCGTTGAAACAGGGAAGAGAGACGTATCCTATCTGCTCGAACTCGGGTACACGATAAATTAAGACCTCAGTCATTGTGCAGGTATAGAGGCTGTTGCCAATCAGGGCGCCGCTGTGGAAGTTTCCCGAGCGTTGTCTGCCGGGTCGTCTTTCTGGCTGTGTTTCATATTCGACTCGAGTGCTCGCCGTGCCGGTCTCGGTATCAACTTCCAAAATGAGAGCGGCCTCGTACCGATACCACTCATCTTGGTAGGTTGGTGCCCTCAATCCGGTCTTCCGTTGTCTTCCCCCGAGGACGTAAAGTCTCGCCACATTCGCTCCCTGCTAGTTATTCTGTTTCTTGTGGAATTCGGCGACAGCCGCAGCGGCGTCAAGTGCCGAGCGATTGAAAGAAAGTAACGTTAGATCTACCGCCAAACCCGGATCATAGCATCCAGACTCCTCTGATTTCAGAATCCGCAGATGAATTCTCGGTAAATTCCGAAGAGCAGTTTGATCACGATGATCTGGAGCGATAGCAGCATTGCTTCCTCAAGATCAGGTACCAGGTAAAGAAAGGGTATCGAGACCAGGTTTCCTGAGAGATCAATGTGCAAATCACAAAACACCGCCTAGATGGAAGCGGCGAAAGGTAACGCTTGAATTCGTCAGTCCCTTTGCAGAACGGCCATTAGACCGTGATTAGCCAGGATGCACGCCAATGGTCGAGATAATCGGGCGGCATGTCGGAACTGCGAATTGGGATCTCAAACCACTCGACGGCACCGATATCGCGCAACATCAAGTCGATACTGCTCCTGCTGGGCACTGCCACAATCCCAGAATCGACGGCGCTGCGAACCTCGATGGGTTCCTCCCATCGCAGCCGAATCGCCGCGTCAGCCGAAAGGTATACCTCAGTATCGAGCAGAATGTGCCTCCGGCTCATCTCCCTAGTCAGGCTGAGCACTTCAAGAGGCTCGGGCAAATGGTAAAGTATGCCGAGATTAAGAACCACGTCGAACTTCTCGGACAGAGATTTTATGTCCCAGAAGTCCAGAAGGCGGAACTCAACATTCTTCAAACCGACAATGGATTTGACCAGGTTAGCCTGCTCGATTAGCACGGGTCGTGCGTCAAAGCCCAGGACATCGGCTCCGAGAAGTGCACACTGGATACTCCAGAACCCCGAGTTGCACGCAATGTCGAGGATTCGCTTTCCCCGAAGCGAGCCGCCTTGGGCTTGGAGCAGATATGGCATGAAATGCCGAAACCGCTGCAATGGCCTATTGACTCCGCCAGGACTACCCCCACGCACCGGGAACGCAAGTCCTCCCTCGAACTCGAAGCCATAGTGCCAGGCGTCATACTTGGCGAATTCGGCGCGAATCTGGTCATCGGACATGGATCCATTGCGGCGCGGAAGAGGCCAGATTGGATCTAGTGGATTGACCCCGCCGTCAATTTTGCTAATCTTGTAGCCGAAGTGCTCAAAAGTCCTTTGGATGCCCTGCTTTACATGCTCTTCCATTCTAGTTGCCCCTCCCTAGACTCGTGCCAACAAGGTTACAGCCACCTATCGAGCAGGAGGATGAGGATGATGTACATAAACCGATCATGCCGTTGATCCGCACTGATGATCTCCCACTCTCGACGCCGCATGTAACTCAATCTCTAGTCGAGGCTGTCCGAGTCGGCTGTGTGAGGTGGGGACCATGTCAGAGACCTCACACTGGGTAATTGAGCAGTGTTCGCCGAAGTTCTTTGAACGAGCCAGTTTTGCGCAGTCACGTTTGGTGTTCGCGCGAGTTGTCTCAAAACGGCTCACGTACGGACCCCTGCTCCTCAGGCTAGGTCGCTGAGGGGCCCCTGCGTGAAGCCGCCGGCACAATGAAGTCGGTGCGCCATGCTAATACGCCCACCACGGTGTTGCTGGCGCACCTTGCACGGTTTGTCCATCAATTGCCGAGTAGACGCTGCGTCCGTAGAAAAAGGGCAGCCCCCAATCGAAGCCGCAAGCGGCACCCCCCTGAGGACAAAATCCATGGTTCCCTTTCGGTCCACCAATCGTGGGGAACACGGAATCTTGAGGGAAAGCGAACAGAAGGCTGTCCGCATCTTCGACAGTGAAATCCACCGCGGACTGACCCTGCGTGGCCCCCATGTTTGTGGCGGATAACATATCCGGAGAAGTCGGGCAGTAGAACGCCGGGTTTGAGGTACATGCCGGCAGGGAGTCGGGAAAGAAGATCGCGCTGGCTCCGCTGTCGATAAAACTGCTGGTCAGGGTTTGACCGTTGAACATGGTCGAGAAGTTGTCATTGGCGTCGAGCGTGAGAACCGTTGCGCTTCCTAAGGTGTTATTCGTTTCGGTTCCAATGCCAAATGTCAATGTCCCAACCACCGACTGCTGGGGATCGGAGACAGACGGCAATTGGATGACAACTCCATTAACGTCCCCGGAGTAAAAGGGAGGCGAGGAAAAATAGGGCACCGGATTAGACACCTGCAACGATAGCGGGACCACGACCGGCGAGTCATTTGCGCCGCAGCCCTGGCTGGGGCATGCGTAGTAGACATTTGGCGGAGTTGCCTGATGGCTGCCGTCGCAGGAATTAATGCCCGATACGGTGCAGTCGGTGGGCTCAGGTCCGATTCCCAAGATCCCATTCGCACCGAGGAGTTGCGGCGTGTTGGAGTTTGACACTCCTGCGCTCGAACATCCGTCGGGCACGGTGCTAGGCGTGCTGGGGATCACCTGAATCGGCAGGCTTGGGGCGGCCTCTTCCGCTATGTACAGGTCTGCCAGTTCTACAGGGCCCCACAGCACTGTGCCATCTGGCCACGAAGCGCAGTTCTCCAGAATATTGCCCAACGGATCTGTATTGGTCTTAAGCTTCAGATCTGGTATCTGAGACTGCAGGATTCTCAAGCCGTAGGATCCGGTGTCAACCAGTATTCCATCGACTGTCTGGCACGTTGGGACTTGACTATTCGAGCTGCCCACATTGCAGATGGTGACGCTCGTGAACGCACTGTTGGGATGAACCTGGCCGGGGACCGGCCCCCCGTTGACGTTCAGGGCCGCAACGTTGGGACCACCGCCGGAAGGTAGAACGGTGATTTGGACGGTTGCCGCAACCGCCGGGTCCGCCACAGAAGTCGCCGTCACCAGAGCAGTAATCGGCGCTGAGACGCTAGGCGCAGTGTAAGTTACAAAGGCATTTTGATCGCTAGTGCTAATAGAACCCGCACCTGTAGACGGCGAGAGGCTCCAGGTCAGGCCGAGATTTGCCGGATCGTTGTTAACAACTGCTTCTATGAACAAGGTCCCCGCTGAACCTACTGTCTGAGCCGCATAGGGGGAAACGTTTCCAGACAGGGAGCCAGAGTACGCCGCGACGGCAACTGTCGTGAGGTGAAGAGTCACCGAAGATGAAATATTCGGGTTCGTTATCGAAGTTGCAGTGACTGCCACGCTTGCTGGGTTGGTCAAGGTAGCGGGAGCAGTGTAAGTCACGGAGGCGGTTTGAGTCGTTGAGTCAAACGTCGGATTGCTCAGCGTGCCAATGTTAAGCGGGGCAGCTGACCAAGTGACTCCGTTGCCGCTTTGGTCGTAGACCTGCGCTGCAATTACTTGGCTCTGCCCCGCGGAAAGAACCAGATTAATGCTGGGGATCGAGACCGAAACAGGGGCTTGGAGGACTTCCGGACCAGCCTTAAAGCAAGCGCCCAGAGGCAGGAAGGCCGCTATCATGACCAGAACGAATAGTTTTCGCACGCTATCTCCCCTACCGCAAGTCATCCGCGCTTACTCCCGTAGGCAGCAGAGCGGGATCATAGGCTCGGCCTGAATATGCTCGCAGGTGTCCGAAGTTTTGCATAACCAACGATGGTGTCTGAATGCTCAGAGGCGACCGACTGCCCTGTCGCTCCCGCTGTTGCCTTGCGGCCGACAAGTACTGATCGAAGTAACTTCCTAAGAGCTGTTTGATGTCTGGCATAAACGGTCCTTGCCACGAGACTGCAAAAACCTTCCCCTTCGGAGAAACGTACTCTCTGACTACGGTGCCGAACGCTGAAATCAGTTCGTGCACCGTGTAGAGTCCTCGGGCGTCGACAGTTATTCTGGCTTGCAGGCGCACCTGATCCTCTCGAACTGAATCCACCGAAGCGCCGAGGGCAGCAAAGGCCGGCAACGGCAGTCCCAGCAATGAGATCAAGATCATTCTGGAGAATAGCCGTCTTACCCTCTGGTATTTGTCATCCAGTATTCGACTGTTCATACCAACCTTTCCAGCTCGTACTCAGAATATAAATTTAAGGCCTAACTGCACTGTTCTTGGACGATGAGCGTCTACAGGGTGCAGGAAAGCGCTGCCCGTGAGGCAATCAGTACCAGTACTCACACCAGTAGCTGGGTTCAACGGAGCGGCATACCCGGTGCTGTAGTTCGGGCCGCCGAAGCAACTAGTGACATTACTTCCGGTATTGCCGAGGTTCGGATCGTAGATGCGGAACTGAGTATGGTTGAAGATATTGAACGCTTCCGCGCGGAACTCAAAAAGGCTCCGCTCGCTGACTTTGAAGTGCTTCAGCAGGCTCATGTCGAAATTGATACGATGCGGGTTGTTCAAAAAGTTGCGTCCCGCATCTCCGAACGTCAGCCCTCGTGGCGCCACGAACATGTTCGGGTTGAGGAGCAAAGGACCAAAACTACGCGAGTTGAAACGTTCATCTGGCAGCGGGGCGGGATTCCTCGCCAAGTCGGGGTACGAGCCGGCGCTAACGCCGTTTGCGACGCCAGCGTTGTCGGGATCGGAAATGCCGTTCCCGCCTCCGTTTATCACGCTGAACGGAGTGCCTGACTGGAATACAGTGATTCCAGAGAACTCCCAACCATCGCCCAACGCGCGCAGAAGGCGAGATGAGGTTTCGGGCAGCGGAGTATCCTGGCTATCCCCGGTTGGTTCGCCGGAACGACCGCTCGTCCAGTTTTGCAACGCCGCGGCTAGATTCGGCACCGCGTAGATGTAACTGATACTCAGCAGATGTCGCTGATCGAAATTAGAACTCGCCCGGTTGGACTGCAAATCGTAAGAGTTCACCAGCGTCGTATCGGATCTGTCGGAAGCATTGTCGAATGAGTGGCTGTAAGAATACGAACCGCCAATGGTCAGCGGTCCCCTGGTGCGGCGCAGTGTGGCTTGAAGCGCATGATAATCAGAATTCGCCACGTTCTGAAGGGCGTAAATCTGGCCGATCCCATAATACGGACGAAGCGTGTTCACATCCGGCGTCTGTGCGCCGTTTGACACTTGGGGCACATACTGTCCGAAGCACGCGGCTTCCAGATTGACGAAGGCGGGACTCTGCGAACCGACCGTGATACCGTTGTTCAATACAAATTGACCCGGCAGAGATGGGTTGGAGGACCGAAAACGGAGGCAGTCGCCGACCCCCGACTGCGAAGGTTGCGGAATCAGCGGTTGATTGATCCCAAACGGATTGAAGGCGGCTGACACCGGCGGCAGTTGGTTTAGTTGACGCTCGACACTGAGGTGGGTTCCTTTGCTTCCCACATAGGCAATGGTGGCGACCATGGATCGGGGGAGTTCCTGCTGAATGCTCAGACTCCACTGTTGTGCGTAAGACCACACTGCTTTGGTCGGGATTGATGTGACATTGAGAGGATAAGCGCCTGGTCCGCCGGGGCAACCTCCGCTTGAACTCCCAACACATCCATCACTCTCAGGGAGCGATTGAGTCATACTCAAAACGGGGGGAGCGCTGCCTTCCAGTGAGCCGGTGTTCGATTCTTCCCCTGTTCCGTGCTCGAAGAATATCCCGTAGCCGGCTCGGATGGAGGTCTTGCCATTCCCAAAAGGGTCCAGAGCGAAACCGATTCGGGGTGCCGGATTGAAAAGATGGCCCGTCATGCATCCTGCCGGAACTCCTTTGTCGCCACATCGCACCAGTCCGTTGGTGATGCGGGGATCCGGATTACTGAGGTCGATCGGGATTGGTAGCTGGGTGGTTGCGTCAAGCAGTTGGCCCGTCACCGGGTTTACCGTGACCTGCGAAGCCAGATTTGTACTAAAAGCTGCCGGATTCCAGTTATAAACAGAATTATATTTCTCGTGGAAAAGGCCGAAAAGACTAAAGCGAACACCCATATTCAGTGTCAGTCGAGTGTTAACTTTCCAGTCATCCTGCACATAAGGCTCTGCGATCGTGTAGCGGGTGAAATATCGATGTTGTGCGCTGTCTTGGGTGAAGCTTTGAATCGGTTTATAATTGGGAGCGGGCGGCCCGCCGCCTATCGCGGAACCAGAGAGCCAAAGGAAGTTCGCGAAGGCATTCCCCGTGTTCAGTGCTCCACCGCTCTCATTGCTGTAAATCAGCAGCCCCTGAGTCAATCCGGTTGCCGCCCCGGTGGCAGAGTTCGTCTCATTCTTTTGGGAAAAAATCAACAGCGCCCCAAAATGTAACTGGTGCTCTCCCATTCCTTTGACCACCTTGGTGAGATCGTCACGGAAGCTGTAGGTCGGGTTGGTATGCTGCCAGGGCGTAAAAGAGGTATCCGCAGTAAAACCGGCACCACCATATTCCTGATTGTTGCCGCTAATGATAATGCTGGGCGTCTTTCCTCCGACGCCGTTGTTGAAGATCGTCCCCAACGGACAGCTCGTAATCGCACTGTACTGCGTTCCCAGGCTGGAGCATGTACCTCCCGGCTGTCCTAATCCGGCAGGTCTCGCTAAGTTTGCGCCGGGCCCGTTAACGTCTTGGAGGGTGATATTGGAGTTTACAAAGCTGATGGTTGCTTCATTCAACAACGACGTACTGATGGTCTGCGTGAACCGGGCCACCGCGCTGATTCCGGGACCATCGAACTTGTTCTGCACCGTTGGGAAACTGTTCACGACATTGCCCGGCAAGTGCTGCCATTCGGGGACCGGCACCGTTGTGTTCCAGGAATCGTGGATGAAGCGCAACGTCCCCTGTATCTTGCTGGTGAAGGCATGGTCAAGACGGAACAAATCCTCGTGCCAGTGCGTCGGTTCGGAGATGACTACATCGTAACAAGAGCCCGTCGTCGAATTGCAGCCCGTCGAAGAGTTGGGCAGAGGAATCAGATTCGAACTCAGCAAGGCAAGGGAATTGGGATCCAAGATTCCAAAGGCTCCACCGTTGTTGAGGCTGTTGTTAGTGAATTCCTGCAGTTGGCCAACATGGGCGCCAGAGGCGCCCTGAGACGGGCAGTCTGGGAAGTCGCTGCGATAGAAGTTGCTGCTGGTTGCGAAGAACGGGCAAACGTCACTGAAGTTCCCGTCGCGCTCGGCAAGCGACGGCACAGCACGATTGAAATCGGGTTGCTGGTCGGTGGGAGACTTTTCGATGCGAAACTCTTCCGAGGCAAAAATAAACGTCTTGCCTTTCTTTATGGGGCCGCCAATCGACAGTCCAAAATCATTCCTGCGATATAGCGGGGCCTTCGATGTCTGGTCAAAATAGTTGCGTGCGTTGAAGGCCTCGTTCCGAAAGAATTCGTAGCCGGAACCGTGCCACTTGTCGGTGCCGCTTTTGGTGGTGACCAGAACTGTACCGGATGCCGTGCGCCCGTACATGGCGCCATAGTTAGAGGTCAAAACTTTGACTTCCTGGATCGCGTCGAGACTTGGATAAACGACGAGTGTACTCTCCGCTCCGTTCAGTCCCGCGTTCAATACATCACTGCCATCCACCTCGAACGTGTTGTACTCGACGCGCCCGCCGTTCACGCTGTACTTCACACTTCCGACAACGCCGACCTTGGCTTCGTCTTGCCCGGTCTGGTTACTCACACCGGGCGCTAGCGCTATCAGCTGGGTAAAATTGCGCCCATTCAAGCCCAGATCCGTAACTTCCTTTTCCGTGATCGTTCCCGAGACGTCTGCATTTTCTCTTTCCACCTGCGCAGCCTGATTCGCTTCTACGTGGACTTCCTCCACCGCGCCAGCGGCTTCCAGCGGTGCGTCGAGCGGTATTTCTGCCCCGGCAGCAAGGGCAATACCGGCTGCCTCGTAGACTTTAAATCCTTTCGCGGCCACGTTGAGCTTGTAGGTGCCGGGTGGAAGCCCCTTGAAGCAGTAGTCTCCCTTGGTGTCTGATACCGTCTTCTGCACCTTACCGCTGTCGCTAGTTATCTGGACATCGGCCCCGGGCAAGACCGCCCCGGTTTTGTCCGAGACCGCACCCCCGATCGAGCCGGGTCCAGTGCAGGAGCCTCCAGCGGCCACAGTTTGTGGAGCTGCAGTCGCGGTTTGTTGGGTATCCGCACCCGCCAGCACCGGCATCTGCGGCTCGGGCATGGGCGGCAAAGTCTGGATTCCCGGTTGGGCCGCCGCCCCTCCCGGCTGTTTCGATGGCGCGTTGGCGCTCTGACCTTCCCCCGCCGGCGAAGAAGCAGCCGCTGCCGGGGCCTGATTCGCTGCGGAAACATTCACGGTCACAAGCTGGCCCGCACCGACGACGGCTTTGTCCTGGTAAGCCTTAGCTCCGTTGACCACTACCGACAGTGTGTACTCCCCAGCTGCCAGATCGGTAATGGCATACAAGCCTTGAGCATCCGTGGTAACGCTGCGCGCGAGTATGCCCCCGCCCTCTATCGTCACCGTGGCGCCAGGCACGCCCGCTCCGCTCTGGTCCGTCACCGTGCCAGTGACCGCTGCCTTCGTGCTCTGCTGCGCACACAGAATTACGGGTATCGCCACAAGACAGGCATAGACACCCAAGGTCGCTAGCAACGATTTCACAAAATTTGCTCCTTACGGTTCGGTAGGTCCTGCGGCTCGAAGCCACAACTTTGAGGTGCGAGAACCAAAACAGGGAAAACCGACCATACTCCGCAATTGTTACAATGCGATGACTAAATAATGAAAATGACATTACAACTTTCGAAGAGGCAAGGTGCGGGCCTGGTTTTCGAACTTGATCACCGGGCGCCTGCCGGCGTGCGCAAATCTGAGAATCCAAGCTTTCCACCGCCCGCAGTAAACCCCGCCTGATTTCGGCTTCGATTTCCACAGAACGGACCCGGTGTACCCGCAAGCTATTGATCCGCCTCCTGGAAAATTCACGAGAGTTTAATGCTCCCGTCATCCTACTATCACGAATTCTGTTGATACTGAGCCACGAAGTCTGGCATCCAGTCACCCGAAATGTCTAGCGTCAATCGGCCACCCAACCCCATCTTGCTTGTTGTCACTGCGCCCTTTTCTGTGTTCGCTTCACGCGGGACCGGTCATAAAGGGAGCACTCCTCAAACTGATCGAGACAAAATCTTTCAAGGAGATTCTCAGATGAGTAAAAAGATTTGCCTTCTAGCGGTTGTACTTCTGGCCGCGGCTGTGGGCCTGACTCCTGTCGCTAGTGCCCAGGCGCACTACATTGGAGTCGGTTCTTCAGCCATGTTCAACGGATTCAGCATTGCCTCCTACAACGACCTGATTATAGGCAAAAACCTCACGGCTGCCCCCCACTGTCCCGCGGGCCACGTGTGCACGGGCAATCACTGGTCGATCGGGAATAACGCTGCTGCTCCGAACGCTTACTGCAAGGACACCCGGGTCTCCGGCGGTTCATCCCCTGTGAATCAGACCGGAAGCCTCTCCATCAGTTGGGTCGAAGACACTACTGCAGGTGTTGCCTTGGATGCATGGGTCTACCTGAATGTGGACTCCGTCGTCGGCACCCGCTGCTTTCTCGCCAGGCCCCAAGCAAGTCTGGTCATTACCGCCCCGAACGGAACAGGCGGCGCGAATGCTGTCTCCGCGCCGGTCGGCGGCGTATGTCCGCTTTTTGCGGGCGGCCAGTGTGATGTCGCCATTACCACGGCTGTCCTCAACCTGCTCAACCAGCCCGCCGGCATCGCCTTCACCGCTGGCATGACTGACATTCGTGCTGAGGACGGTCTTCTCGCCACGCAGCGCATTCTCGGCAGCGGAAATCAGTGCACCGGGTACGGACCGTTCGACACGGACACTGTCTTCGCCAACTCTCCTTGCTACTACAACTTTGCTCTGGGCTACAACAACGCGGCCACTCCGGGCATCGGCCTCAGCATCCAGAGCGGCGAACCGGGCAGCGGGTCGTTTTCTCAGCCAGTGGCGTTCGGTCTGCCGGGCTTTAATGACCCCCTCTCGGGGAATGCGGTTCCGGGAACGATCCGGACAGTTGCGATCGGCGAGTCGCCGATCATCTTCGTGGCCAATCGCACGAACACAGGCTTGGGTGGACACCCGGCCGGTCTGGGTCAAATCATTGCCACCTATACCCCCGGTGGGAATAGCGATCCAGACACCAACGGCGGCGTTGCTACTCCTGACAACACCGGCACGCCGGCTACCTACGTTTCCGACAACAGCTACTACGTGCGCAACGTGTGGGACCAGCACCCGTGGCCGCTGGTTGCCAACACCTTCCCGGCTCTGGGTGGCCAAGTCATCGCAAGTGATCCGAACGGAGAAAACGTCCCGGGCGGCTGCGCGAGCGTCGGCTTCTCAACTCCGGAATGCCACGTGACCCGCCGCCCGCTGGGTAACCTGTTCTCCGGCGGCGACTGCGAGGGCGACAGCTCAGTCTTCACCTGGCCGCTGGATCCGGGCGGAACGCAGGGTTTGAGGGCGACCATCCCGAACAAGACGATTTTTCCCCTCACCCTTTTCCTGCGCGAACCGCTATCCGGCACCTACAACACCACCGAATACACCGAAATGCGTCGCATGGGCACACCGGGCGGGAGCTTTGGAAGCGGCAGTGGTAACCCGATTCCTGGCGCTGGGGAGAACCCCTATCCGGCCGGCACTACCTTCGAGCGGCCGCCCTACATTTCGCAGGAACTCAACATTGACCCGCAGTTGGGCGGAAACCAGCAAGCCTTGAACCTGCAATGCCCGACGAAGGCAGGTGCAAGCGGCAACACTCAGGAAGGCTTCCGTATCCGTGGCATCGGAACCGGCCAAGTCGTAAACGGCGCTGCCAATGTGGCCAACAACGGTGTGTTGAACACCCTTGACTCTCTCACGTACACCTTCTTCAGCTTCGGCAACATCAGCAAGATTGCCACCAAACTGCAGTTCGGCTACCTGATGGTTGACGCGATCGACCCGCTCTTCGACAACTACGAAAACGCCACACCGGGTGGTGCGGGCCATCCTGTGGTCACAACTGCCAACGGCGGCTTTGTCGCGCCGTGGGGTAATGGCTCCGGGGTGTTCAACGTAGAGGGCGAACCGGCTTGCGAAGGCACGGGCGTCTGGCCAACCGCTGGCTGCCCATTCAGCTTGTCCTATCCGGCAACTCAGGAGCCTGGACAGCCGGCCAACAATGCCGCCAACTATGGGGGTGCTTTTGTAGGCCCAACTGGCTGGGGCGTGCTGCCGGCGTGCAACAACCTCGGAGCTAATCAGCCAATCTGCACGGCAAAGGCAATTTGGCACAGTACAGTGTTTGGAGTTGACGACAGTGTCAACTGCCCAGACGGCCAACCTTGCACTTACCCGCACTTGCGTGACGGTTCTTACCCGGCGTGGTCGGAACTGCGCTTGCTGTGCGATACCGCAGTGGCTGGCTGCACGGCCGCTACGGATCCTCTAGGCGCCGAGGCCTTGGTGACCAACCTGCAGCAGGACATTCACTTCAGCAGAACAGTGGTCATTGGCGGTAACACCTACGGTTACGGCGTACCTGACCTGCTTCCCTTCGACTTCGCCAACAACAACGCTCCGTATGGTGACGCGTACTACATCCGCGACCACTATACGTACGCACAAGCCTCGGATGTTGACACGTTTAACTTCACGGGTCCGTTCCCCAATTGCGCCAACTCAACCACGCATCAGTCCAATGTGCTGGTCACTTACGGTGGCACCGCACAGTGCCCCAACCTAAACCAGCCCGTCAACGGTCCTCCCACCGCGGAGTGCGGTGGCGATGCCGGCGGTTATGTCAGACAGGCAGTTCCCAGCAACTTCACCCCGTTCTATGGAACCACTGGCGCATACGCGAATGGTTGCTCGACGACGGGCTTCATCGGCGACCTCCAGTAGCGTTATCGCTTCAGGTCTAACCGTAAGCACAAACCGCAGTAAACCGATAGGCAGGCCGCTCGTACAGGGCCTGCCTATGTTAGTGTGGAGAGGCACGAATTGTGCCTGTACATTCCTGGATTGGGGGTCGTTGTTTCATGTCATACCGTGGAAGAATTACATTCATCCTCGTTGCCCTTTTTTCGCTTCTGCTTGTTCCGGTTTACGCCGATACGGGCGAGTCGAGCCAGCCGGCCGGCTCCCCGATCAAGCGCTTCTTTGTCCACGCGTACTGCCATGTTTTTCCCTGCAAGAGCAAACCCACCAATACCGAATCCTCAACGCCCGCAGGTCCCGAGTCCTCCAAACCCGCGACGGCGGAAGCCGGAACCAGCACCGCGAGCGCACCCACGTCGCTGGACACGGTAGCCGCTGGGCCTGCCACGCCCCCCCCAGCGAAGGAAGCCAGCGCGAAGTCGCCGACTGAGGAGGAAGGGACGGTCATCGGTTCCACAAGCAAGGTAATCGTACTTAAACCGGGCGAGAAGCCTCCGGAGCGCAAACATCCAGAGTACGAGGACTGGGGCACGCCTTATCTGCCCAAGACCATGAAAGGCGATGTCCACCTGCTTGCGAAGGCCGAGCAAGGCAACTTTACGCGGGAACTGGTAGCTGTGCAGTGGCGGGAGATGGATCCGATCGACCTGTGGGTGATCCGGCCGACGGGAGTCAAAAAGCCGCCGGTGATCCTGTACATTTATGGTTTTCCCACTGTTAATAACCAGCGTTACAAGGACGACGCCTTCTGCGAGGCGCTAGTAAAAGGCGGCTTCGCAGCCATCGGGTTTGCGTCCGCTTTGACGGGGCAGCGCCTTCATGACCGGCCGGGACGAGAGTGGTTCGTCAGCGAACTGCAGGAGTCTCTGGGAGCTTCGGTTCACGATGTGCAACTGATCCTGAATTACCTTGCGTCGCGACAAGACCTTGATATGGGCAGGGTCGGAGTGTGGGGTGTTGGATCCGGGGCCAGCATTGCGATCATAGCCGCTGCGGTGGATCCACGCATCAAGGCGCTCGATCTGCTGAATCCGTGGGGAGACTGGCCGGATTGGCTGGCGAAATCCTCTCTTGTACCCGAGGAGGAACGACATGCGTATCTTGAGCCCGGATTCCTCTGGAGAGTGAAGGACCTCGAGCCGGTGCAATGGCTGCCCCAGCTGAAAGACCGGGAGGTGCGGCTGGAGTTGGTCTTGGACGGGATCACAGTGACGCCACCGGAAGTCAGAGAGCGTATGGAGGCAGCAGCCCCCCCCAATGCGGAGGTCGTTCACTACCAGAACGTCCAGGAGTTTGCTGAGAAGGTTGACTCTGCCGGCAAGAGATTCGATTGGATCAGGCAGCAGCTTGGAATTTCGGGCGACGTCCGCGAGGCAAATAATCCTGTGAGCCAAGGCAAGACCACTCGCCAGCCGTGATGACTGGGACCTCGATAAGAGAACTTCTTCCTGAGCTGTAGCCCAGACCTGTACAGCTGCTGGTTCCTGCGGCGATGAACCGGCTGCTGGCATCGGGCGCTTCTCTGGAAAAGGCGAACCCAGCTTCGCTCTTGCTGGGGGACAAGCTGAGAAACCGCAGCAGAAGAGGGTTAGGGCTCTATCTTGAGGTTTTGTCCGCTAGAAAACGTGAACTGGACCGAACCCCAGTCTCCTGTGCAGGCACTCGAAATCTGCGGGAAGCTGTAGTTGCCGCTCACCGATTTGGCATCCGGAGTCACCAACAAGCAGGCGGAGGTTTGGCTTGGCGGAGAATTAGGATTAGTGTACTGGTTGCAGACTCCAGGTGAGGGAACGACGTTGGTATTGTTAAGCTGACCGAGCTGGCCGAGCTGAGTAATCAGATCACCGTTCGGGCCATAAAAATTCAGCACCACCGTGGTACCGGAAATAAACCCGGAAACTGTCGCCTGTGAAAGGTAAGGGCAAAAGTTGTGAGCGCCCGTTGCCTGAATGGTCCCGGTGATCAAGGCTGTGCTGTCGCCGGTATTCGGTCCTTGCGTAAGTGTCCCGGTTACACCTAAGACCGCGTTCGGTGATGTATACGCAACCGATGTGAACGTGCCCTGGAAACTTCCGGTCAGCGGTTGCACAGGAACAGCCGACCAGGTTCCCGTATCTGGAGATGAAGCGCAACCTCCAGACGGATAAGAAAATTGCCCCGCCAAGGGGGATGAAGTTCCTTTGAGGCTGACTTCTTGTCCAAGTCCGTTGACGCTCAGCGAAACATTGCTGTTATCCACCGCTCCGGTGACGGGGCCAACCCCCGGACACAACGCCAGCGGTTTATTCACACCCGAAGCACCGGTACCCATAATCAAGGCCCCGGTAACTGAGCTCGTCTGCAGCATGAAACCAGTGAGAACCAAGGAAGGAGTTGGCGGCGGCGCCTGCGGCACCAGGCTGATCTGCCAGTTGCCGGAGAGGTCCCCGCTTGCACTTGCGCTCTTTTGGCCCCCGCCACAAGCTGTGCTCCCAATCAAGAGTACCAGCATCAAGCTCACAGCCAGAAGTTTCACGGCTTTCTCCAAGAAAAGAATGTTCTGGCGAAGAACTACACCGACCATCAGACGATCCATGCTCCTAGACCTGACCAACAAATCCACCTCGGAAGGGACAGCATTCTGTCTTGGAGGGCCAACAGTCATAGCTTGCAGGCGAAAGTCGCCTTCCTCGCTCGTCCCAGCTTCCTGAAACATGGAACATTAGGCACGTTTTGTTACAAAAACATGACAGCAAGATGAAATGCTCGTGAATATCGCAAACTTCCCTTGAAGTGTCGGGACTGAGAGGCATGGGCCATAATAATCTTTGAGACCGCGAGACAACCTACAAAAGGTATCTCACTACCGAATAAACACTCAATCCGATGATCGCCCCGACGCCGAGAATACCCAATATCCCGATCATACGGTCCGATGCGCCGGACCTTACCGAATCGAGGTCTTCGCGAGCAGGTTTATTCGGGAGGAACGGCCTGATATTGCCCTGGGAGCCAGCTCTTCTGAGAAGGATAACATCCACAGACACTTGTCGCCTCGTCGGGGGAAACGTCAACATTCGAGTACCCACCATTGGAAAGGTTCAATAATGTCGAAGGTTGGACCGAAAGCGCCCTGCTTTATCGGCGCGGGCAAAGACTGCACGGAACTCCTGAATTCAGCAGGAGAACCAGCATTACCGGACTTCTCCACAATAGCTTGCCAGCGTGACGAGGGGAATACACCGAAATTAATGTTTAGTGAATTTCAGACTTACGGTGCATGGCTCATCCAACGGACGACACCGGGGGCGTGGTGACGTTAAAGTCCATTAAGCTATAGCCATGCGAGCGTACCTTCGGTTCGTGTTTTCTAACAATCTGACGAAACTCCTCTGTGCGCCCCTTGGCGAGAGAAAGGTTGCGCCAGATGGTGAAATACGGGTCGTTGCCGGCCGGGTTTAACGGGGTCGGAACGTGGGGTGCCAGATCGAGAAACTCGCAAATCTGCCTCACCGACATGGTGGTTGATTGGATGAGGTCTTCGTATCTGATAACCAGGACTCTGTTCAAATGCGGGCGGTCAAGTTCAAACAAATCGTGGCAATGCACCCAGTGCTTGACCAGGGAATCCAGGCTGCAGTTTGCCCACTTCGAGGTCGAAAGGGAAACGGCTATTGGATGTCGAGAGATCACAACGAAATAGCTATTCGGAAATAGCGCTTGGAGAAAACGGGTCTGGATGAGGTCGGGTGGGGATTTCTCCAAAAGATTGGACTTGGTGAGGTCCCAATATTTCGCCCAATCGGCGAACAGCTTTCCCCGATTTTCTGAAGTCACTAAGCGGGATTTCTCAGTGAGATGAGCCTCTTGAGCGAAACCAAATCGCCCCGGCCCCCCGTAAGTCTTGGCCGCTGGAAAAATGGTTTGAAGGTGTTGCCCTTCATCTTCTGGCACACCCGTATTGCGGAAGCCGCTGATCTCCGGGTGGTCCCTGAGAATCCGGAATAACGGAGAAGTGCCGCTCCTGTGCAGCCCGCAAAGAAAAATGAACTTGTAGCGATCAATTTTATACATGGACAAAGATTGCTCGACCGTACGAATTGCGAGGCCCGGAACTCTGTTCGTCCGCAAGGCTCACTTTGATTCTCTCACGCTTCGCCTGTTCGCTTTGTCGTCTGATTAGAGGAGACAAAAGGTCCCCATTCCGCAAATCGCCCTTAGGCGAGAATCAATTCCGGGAATAACAGTCGCTGCATTGAGTTGTGTCTTGCACACTGAATGCAAACGGATCATCAGCCAAGATCGTCACATTAATTTTCTGTGAATTTTGGGAATCCCGCGTTCCAAAAGGTCGATCAAGGGCGAGAATCAAGGAGCACACCAGATTCAGAGATCGTCAGGAGGTGTGACAGATGGTGGTACGGCATCGCGTTGCCGCAGCCCATGTCCAATGAGATGCTGTCTAAGAAAATGCGCATGGATGTTGACGTTCCTGCTGTTCGCCTTAGGGACGGGCTGGGCACAGGCTACGGACGCGCCTCCGCCTTCCGACACTGACACTACTAATATGCAGGATCCGGTAAACCGTACGGACCCGGGACAATTTCTCGAGCCTCCGGGTCCTGACCTAGACCAACTCTCTGCCGCGCCATCGGTGCCACAGAGCCGATTGCTTGGCGACATCGAGGTAAGCACCGGTGCGGGTAACAATCCGGCACCGGTTCCGGGAAATTCATCCCAAATCTCTTCCGTCACCAGACTGTTGGCGAACTTTAGTGTGCTGAAATCCCGGCGCCGCTCCCAGACATCAATCGATTACCGTGGTGGAGACTCACTATACAGCAGCTATGGCATTGTGGGGCTCTACAACCTGCAATCTCAGAGGCTAGGTGCTGACGAAACTATCCGATGGAGGGGCGGACAAATCAGCTTCGACGATTCATTTTCCTACTCGAGCAACCGGGGGTTCGGATCGCCGGTCGGCACCAGCGTCCCCCAAGTCCTGGCAGGATTCGATTCTTACGGCGCCACTCAGTTCGGCCAGGCTTATATGAACAATGTTTCGGGAACCAGCATTACCGAAGAGCTGACAAAGCGCTCTTCGGCAAAGTTTTCTGGCGGCTATTCCATAACGAACTACCTTAGCAACAGCCAAGGCCTATTCAACAGCCGCCAGGTTTCGGCGCAAACGGAATACAGTTACCAGATCAGCCGAAGAAACAACATCGGCGTATCGTATGGATATCAGGATATCCAATTCGTCCCGACGGTTGAAGTCCTGGTGGCAAATTCAGCACAGTTTGTCTTCCAACGCCGCATCTCAGAGCGCATGAATCTGGTACTCGGGGCGGGCCCGGAGAGGATAGTGACCAGTGGAATCGGTGCGAGGACTCAATTGACTCCTACCGTCCAGGCATCGTTGACGTATGTTGGCAAGAGATCGGATTTCAACCTCTCGTACGATCGAGTCGTCACTTCAGGCGCTGGTCTCTACGCTGGAGGTATTCAAGATGGCGCCGGCGCGTCAGCCAACTGGAAGTTTTCCCGGCGTTTGCAAGCCACACTGAACGGCGGCTACTTTAGAGTGAGCGTGGTTGGATTGAGCACAACCGGGACGCAGGTACCACAATCCGAGTATTGGTCGGCGGGCGCTACCGTTCAACGGCGCTTGGGACGCTCGCTGAGCGCGATTGCGAATTACCAATTCTATACTTACGCTTCTGGCGGTTGCAGCCTTGCCCAAAGCTGCAGTCCCGCGGCACACCCCAATACTGTTTTGATTGGTCTTGATTGGTCCATTCGCCCGGTTCGTTTGGAATGATCTGAATGGGGCGCCACGGCAGCGTATTGATGGAGACCAGCCCTAGTATCAGCTCGGGCACAAAGTAACCGCCATAGGGAGAGACTGGAACCCAAAGTGATTCGCCTTTTCAATGTTTATTACTCTAGCCGTGCGGTGATACTCCTCACAGGCGAGGCGCTGATGATTTTTGCCTCTCTCCTGCTCGGCGTAATTCTGCAATTCCGGGAAGACAGCTTCTTAGTTCTGAATTTCGAGCATGGCTACTACACGATCCTGATACTGACACTGTTCTGCCTGCTGCTCTCCCATGGATTTGATCTCTACGATCCGGTTCACTTCGAGGCCAAAGGAGAACTTTATTTCCGGCTGCTGCTGGTTCCAAGCGTACTGGCCTTTGGGCTAGCCTTAACGGGCGCGATATTCCCCGGTCTCATGTTGGGGAATTTTTCTTTCGTGTCGGGGTTGATCATCCTGACTTTAGGGCTGCTCGCTTGGCGCAGCGCATATTCGTGGTTGATTTCCCAGCCCTTCCTGCGAGAGCGGGTTTACGTGTTGGGTTCCGGGGAGCGCGCCCAGCGAGTCGTTCAAGGGCTGAAGAGTCGGCCTGAGTTAGGAATTGACGTGGTTGGGTGGACCGGTGAAGTGACCGATGACCTGACCCGCGAGAGCAGGGCCACGCACTTGCAACAAATAGCGCGCGACAAATCTGTCCACCGCGTAATCGTGGCCATGCGGGACCGTCGCGACGCCATGCCGATGCTGGAACTCCTGCACCTGCGTCTGCAGGGTGGCGTACACATTGAAGACGCGACTTCGTGGCTGGAGAAGATTTCCGGCAAGATTGAAGTGGAACACCTTTATCCCAGCTGGATCATTTTCGAAGAGGGTTTTCGCTTCACCGATACTTTCCTATGGCTGCGGCGGTGCGTACATTTTGTGGCAGCGTTGATCTGTCTGGTCGTAGCCGCACCCTTGATTCCTTTTATCGCTCTCGCTATCCGCTTGGACTCCCCTGGTCCCGTGTTCTACCGTCAAAAGCGTGTCGGCAGGGGTGAGAAGATTTTCTATTGCTACAAGTTTCGCAGCATGCGTCAAGATGCGGAGGCCGATAGCGGAGCAACGTGGGCCGGCGACGACGATCCTCGCATTACCCTGGTTGGTAAGTTCCTTCGGACATCGCGGCTGGATGAGATTCCACAGTTGTGGTGTGTACTCAAGGGTGATATGGCCTTCGTCGGACCTCGGCCCGAACGTCCGGAATTTGTCGAGTGGCTTATGAAGGAAATTCCATACTACGGTATGCGGCACCTCGTGCACCCCGGAATAACCGGCTGGGCGCAGGTCCGCTACAAGTATGGCAACACGGTAGAAGACGCAAAAGAGAAACTAAAGTATGACCTTTTCTACATCAAGAACGCCTCGATCGGGCTCGATGTCGTAATCTTGTTCCAGACCATAAAGACCGTTCTGCTGGGGCGGGGAGCGCAGTAACGGTAACCTCCTCGAATCACCCCCTGAAGAACACACTCCAGCAGGTTGAGGGGTTAAGGTGCATGCTGCTCCAAACCGGTTCCGACCGTCGATAGATTGCGGCGCAAAGACAGTTTAGACTTGACCTCGGCGAAAGCTCCTCGCTAATTCCACCAAGGCAAACACCCGTTGCCGATGTCTCAGCAATAAGACTCCCCCATAGACCGAAACCCCGACGGCGATCTTAACAACCAGCCGAAGAAGCAGCGAGAGGTTGCTGGGAAGAGCATACGCGACGGATTCCACCGCCAATGCCATGACAACGGTTCCCTCTAGCGCGGGACGTAACGATCCAAAGTATTCGGCTGCTCCCATCTCAATCTTCGCAAATACCTCTTTATATAAGAACAGTACTACCCAAGGGTAGGCTACTACCCATCCCCAAGCGATTCCGGTAATACCCCAATGGCTGCCAATATAGAAAGCCGGTCCCAGGACCAATACCGTGGCCACCGAGTTCCACGTGACAAATCGGGCATCGGCGAACGACACCAGGACCTTGGGCAAGAGGGCTACGATAGACCGAAACGCCGCGGCAATCGAAAGTACTTGGAGGGGGCCGATCGCACCTTCCCATTTGGGACCCAACACCAAGAGGACACACTCGCGAGCAACGATGCCCAAACCGACACAGGCAGGGAACGTTAGCAGTGCAATGCCTTGGGTCAGGTTGCGCAAGTAACGCCGAACTGCGCCCAGATCATCCCGAACTGCCACTAGATAACTGACGATGACCGTAGTCACCATGCTGGTGACCTTCTCCACGGGGACATGCGCCAATGTCCAAGCCATCCCATACAGCCCAAGTGCTCCAGAACCAAGTACCCGGCCCGCTGTTAGATTGTCCAGACTCTCGTAAACATCCGACGTCAAAAAAAAGATCACAAGGTGCGCGCCAAAAGCCAGCGGTCCCTTGACCGAATTCCAGCGTGGGATGGCGTGCGCCCGGGGCTCCATCCAGAGCACAGGTACGCAGCGAACGAGGTTGGCCGTCAATTGACCGAGAACCAAGGCCCAATAGCCCCAACCCAGCCATGCCAATAACAATTGGACTGCCGCACTCACCACAGCAGAGATTCCATTCAGCAACGAGAGGGGCCGAAAGCGCATCTTCTTCGTCATGAGGCCGTTCGAAACAAGCTGCGCTCCCGTGAGGATGAAGCCGGTGGAACTCACGACAATTACCGAAGCCAGAGGCGGGGTTTTGAAAAACCACGCAATCGGCTTGGCGAGAGCCGCCGCGACTGCGAACGACCCAAGTCCGAGCAGCAAGCCGACGGTGTTCAGCTGAGCGATTTGGTTGTCCGTAAGGTCGCGCAGCGCTACAACCGCGCGGCCAATTCCAAAAGTAGTGGTATACACTAGTGGCGTTAGAACCACCGTCATGGCTACGATGCCGAAGTCGGCCGGTCCCACGAATCGGAGCACCACCAGGAATGCTGCCCAGGTGCAAATTTGGCTGGTCCAATCACCTATTGTGTTCCATGCCACACTATGGAACAGAGAATGGTCCATCTTCCGGGTCGCCGACGCAGCTTGTTCGGTATCCCTCCCGCCATTGGTGGCTAGGTTTTCTTCAGTACCCAAGTACGCTCACTTTCGAGGGATCAGCGTGATCAAGTTTCCGTGCACGGCACCAAACGAGGTATGATTCAGGCTCAACAGTTTAGTACGATAGGCACTGCGCGAAGCCTTGGTTCAATCATGCTAGTTTGTTAAGCCCCAGTTACGCCCACTAGATCCTAGTTTCGAAACATCAAATGGTCGATGAATAGTAAGTGCAAATGATCTAACTTATCGGATTTGTTTTCGGCGCCCTAGTACGCGGTCAAGGCTATGAACTGCTACGTTGACGCTATGCAATGATCTCCACACCGAACTCGGGAGTTTCAAGCGCAACCAATTCTTTCCCCGGCCAGCCTCGTTCACGGACAGGAGCCACAATCCCCCGGCGCTGAGCTTACGAGCAAAATGGATATGGCGGTATTGCCCCTCGCGAGCTCCCCAGCGTGTCTTGTACGGATCTTCACCGCCTAAGAAGTCGTAGCTTGTCACTTTTTCAGAAATCAGTCGTTTGAGCACTTCGCCGCGCAGGACGTACCCCGGCCGGTCGGAACTGCGTTTATGGTCGTATCCTTCTTGCAATTGAAAAACCTTCGTCCCATAGCGGAATGCGTATTGCACCGCCGCAATCTCGCCGTTGAGTTCCAGCACCCAGAGTTCTAACCAGCCTCGTGCTAACAAACAATGGCTCAGTTGTGCATAGAATTTTCGGCGTTCAGCCGAAGAAAACGACCCCGGTTCCCCAGCCATCTGCCAGCGTCCCTGATGCAACCGGAACAGTGCTTCCAAACATGCGGGCAATTCGCCTTCTGCTGTGCAACGATAGATTCGGGTGGCATATTTTCTCTGCAGCCGACTCGTGTACCGCGTTAGGTTCTTGCGGTCTTCGGTGGAGAGCGCTTGCGTGTACAAGTCCCAATCCTCGGGAAGAGGAATCGCTGAGGACTTGGAGGAATACTCGAACAGAATCCATGGGGAAGAGCGCAGAATCTCTGTCAAGCAATGGGCAACGGGAGAGTCCGGAGGCAACGTATTCAGAAGACAAACATCCCACTGCCGTTTGTGCCGCTTCAAGTAATGAAGCACAGATTCGACGAAGACCCGCTCAAAGCCTGGCCGAACCGGCAAATCCAGGTTATCGGAATCGCCGCTGCCGTCGCCCATCAAACGCAGCACGCGCAACGAAAGCAAACCCATGCGCTCTTTGGAAATCGAAAGAGGCGCTAACCCAACCAGCGAACCCGCATCGAACAGCGCCAAGGTGAGCAATTGACGGTCCTGGCCAAAGCAGCCCCACCAGCTCGACAACCACTCCCAGGTCGAGAAGGTGGTTGCCGGCGGATAGTGTGACAGCAGATCATCCCAGGCCGGCCGTAGGGCCTCCAGCTCATCAAGCTTCTCGTAGGCGCGAAGAGTGAATTCCGCCGGCGTTTTACCGTCGCGGAGAGATGGAATAGTTTCTGGCAGTGATTCAAATGTTTTCACGAGAAAGTCTAAGATCTGCACCGAGTCTAGATCTGCACCGGACTTAGCTAATAGATTCGCAGATGCCAACTGGCCTAACGTCCGCGATGCAATCTTCCGGAGTACCACGCGTTCGGATTACAAAATCCTTGCCACCCTCGACCCACACCTCTGGCGGAGTCGGATGGCTCAGAAAGCCAAGAGGGCTGGCAGTTCGCGCGTAAGCTCCGGATTGGAAAATTCCGACCAGGTCGCCCACTTCTGCCGGAGGCAGTTGCACCGAACGGCCCAACGTGTCCAGGGGAGTGCACAGAGGACCGACCGGGTCCACCGCTTCGGTGGCTGAAACATTGAGTTTGTTCAGAATAGCCATGGGGAAATTCCGCCTGATGACCTGGCCCAGGTTTCCCGACGCCGCCAAATGGTGATTCATGCCTCCGTCGAGAATCAGATATTTTTTCCCGCGTGAGATCTTGATGTCGTTGATGCGCGTTACGTACAAGCCGGCCTCGCCAACCAAAAAACGTCCAGGCTCAACCATGAATTTAGTTTGCGCAAAACAGTCGTCTCTTTCGATTTCCGCCATGAGTTCGTGCAGGCCCTTGCTGAGCGAGGCCAGATCGAGCTCCGAGTCTCCGGGAAAATACGGAATTCCCAAACCTCCGCCGAAATCCAGCGTGTGCAGAGGAAGGCCTACAGCCGCCGCCGCACGTCTGCCGATCTCCAGCCCTTTCCTGTACTGCGTGAGCAACAATTCGTAATCGAGAATCTGAGTTCCCACGAACAAATGAATCCCACGGAAGTCGAGATGCGGGTCCCCGGCAATGCGATGGAGCAGTGGTTCAAGCTCCTCTTCGTCGACGCCAAACGGCGCCGACTTGCCTCCCATGCGCATCGCGCCTCCCTGCCCTTCCTCGTTGGGATTGACTCGGACCGCAACCGGCGTCCGCACACCGAACTTCTTGGAGATTGCACTGATGCGCTCGATTTCGAGTTTGGATTCAGCGTGGATCTCACCGATCCCTTGAGAAATCACCAGTTCCAGTTCTGCCTCGGTCTTCCCGGGGCCGGCAAACAGAATGTCCTGAGCTAGGCACTGGGCGTTTCGTGCCTGGTAAAACTCGCCCGCAGAAGCGATTTCCAGCCCGCAACCCTTTTCCAGGAAAAATCTCAAGAATGCCGGGTTCGGGTTGGCTTTCACGGAATAGCTGATCGCGAACCTTTTGGGCAGTGCCGTTCGCAACGCGGCATACTTTTGCTCGACGATGTTCCGGTCGTAGATGAAAACCGGAGTTCCATGCCTGGCGGCAAGGGAAGACACGGCCAAACCACCGATCAGCAACTCACCGGCAGAATTACATTTCCAGTATGAAGCAACAAAGCCGGGCAGGTTCATGCGATGCCTTCCCGCCGTCGGAGCGCAGGGTAATCGATTTTGCCGCTACTCGTCTTGGGCAATTCCTCTAACACTTCGATAAACTTAGGCACCATATGGCGCGGCATGTTGTCCTCACAAAAAGCCAGTAGTGCTTCGGTATCCACGACCTCGCCGTCCCGGCCAACCACAAAGATTTTTACCAGTTGCCCCGACACTTCGTCCGGAACCCCGATGGCCGCGGCATGGCGAACTCTTCCGCTCTGGAAAACAACCTCTTCCACCTCGGTCGGGCTGATTCGAATTCCAGAACACTTAATCATGGCATCGCGGCGGCCCACGTAGTAAAGAAATCCGTCTTCATCCATCCTTACCCAGTCGCCTGAGTAGCAGACTCTTTCCACGTCGCCAAGTTCCGCCGGCAGAAGAGGATTCGACTTCAGCACGCGATCGGTGGCCTCGCGATTCCCCCAGTATCCCATGGACACGGTCGGCCCGCGGTGCACGAGTTCACCGACCTCACCGGGCTTGCATAGTTGTCCCTGATCGTTGAGGACCAGGATTTCTGTGTCTGGAATGGCTTTTCCCATCGACGTGGGTCGGCGGTCCAGTTCCTCCGGGGGCAGGTAGGTAGAGCGAAAGGCTTCCGTCAATCCGTACATGAGCACGACGTTGGTCTTCGGAAGCGCCTTGCGTAAGGCTGCCAGAACGTTCTGCGGCATGGCTCCGCCGGTGTTGGTGATGTAGCGCAAAGCGGGAGGAGTGTTCTTTTGCAGCGTGGAGTTCGGTTGCGCGAGCAAACTCCACACCGTTGGGACTCCCGCGAGTCCCGTAATTCGTTCTCTGACCAGAGTGTCCACGATCTGTTTGGCAAAAACGAAATTGATGAGAACCAATGTGCCGCCCTGCTGGAACGCCGTCGTCAGCTGGTTCAGCCCGGCGTCAAAACTGAAGGGCAGTACCGCAAGAATGCGATCGGAATGCGTGATCCCAAGATAGGTCGAAACGATGGTCGCGCCCGCCATAATATTGGCGTGGCTCAGCATGACTCCCTTCGGCTTTCCCGTGGAACCGGAAGTGTAGAGAATCGCAGCCAGGTCTTTTTCAATGCCCCAGTCTGGCAACTTATTCGCCGATACGACCTTCGTCATCGCATCGAAATCATGCACGGGAAGCGCGGCTTTCACCGTCTCGCCGCCCTCCGAAACGATCACCAGAAAGCGCAGCGAGCGAACGTGTTCCAAGGCGGGCAGAAGCGAGTCAATTCTGGACGCCGTCGTAATCAAGGCCGAAATGCCGCAATCGCTCGCGATGTGAGCGACCTGATCGGGAAAGAGAACAGTATTGGCCGGAACGAAAACCCCACCCGCCTGCGACACTCCGAAAATTGAGATCACCTGCGCAATGCCGGCGTCGAGATAAATACCCACCCGCTCCCCGCGCTTTAAGCCCGCTTCGCGCAAGCCGGAAGCCAGACCCGCCACCCGGGCGCTAACCTCCGCATACGTCAGACGCTGATCTCCATGAACCAACGCTTCCTTATCGGGATAGCGGGAAGTGCTGGCGCGCAACATGTGATGAATCAGGAAGTCCATTCGGCCCAGTGTCCCTAAACGATGTTAGGCGTGGTTGATGTTTTTGAGCCTTCCGCAACGGCCACACCAAGCGCAGAATGCGATTCCTTCCTGCCCGGTAACAGGCGCGCAACGGCGGGCTTCAGTCTCGATTCGACGGCATAAGCCAAGTTCCCCAGTCGCCCTCGAAATACGAAGTGGTGGCTCAGGGGTTGAACTTCTGTTGCCCATTTCATCTTCCATTCCTGGTTCTGACCCGTGGTCTGATAGCCCCGAATGCCGCGGGCGGCACAGTCGCACACGATTTCGTCAATCAGCAGGTGGCCCGGGCTGAACTCCTTAAAACTTTCGTTGTAGGCGACAACGACCGAGTAGTAGCAAGTCCGATGCGTAAAGCCGTAGTGACCTGCGATGAGCTGACCGTCCAACTCCAGCAGGTAGAGCGTGAAATAGCCACAGCGTGCGGCTGATTCGGCGACTTCGTCGAGGAAGGGCCGTCTTCCATACAAGAGAATCGCGGTGCCTTCCTGACCTTTCCATCCACTCGCTTCCAGTTGATAAAAGCGCTCGAGCGCATTCGGGTCCGCCGTTTCCACGCGATGAAACTTCAATGACAAACCCCGTTCAGCAATCTCACGCCGTATTTGGCGAAGTTGCCTTCGTAACCTGGCGTTGACCGGCAGTTGCTTCCGAAGCTCGGCATCTGCCGGCACTCGCACATATGGGCTCGGTTTATCATCGAGTTGAATAGTAGACAGTCCGTCAGCCCGGGCCTCTGCAGCCATCCGGCTTATGGCGCCTCCATGTAAGACATCCCGAAGTTGCAAGATATCCCAACCCTCCAGCTCTTTAAGAAACTTCCAAGTGGCTTGTATTGCGGCTTCACCCTCGGGGCCGGCACTGTATATAGCGTCAAAACGGCCGGCACACGAGTTGACCGGGGCCCTCAGCTTTCGAACTGGCATTTTACTAAAGGTCCCTATCTCCTCTATCAGCGGCAGCATCAGCTTTAAGCGACCACCAAGCCTGGCGGCGATAAGCACAACTTTTGCACGCGAAGCAAAGAATCGAAAGTACGCTCGAATCCACTCCGGACGATAAAAGGGTTGGTCATCTACGGCTTCATTACAAAGCTCACGCCATTCATCTGCTAATTGGTCCACGATCTCCCCACCACCTCGGTGGGCGGACACTACGAATGAAGCGGAAGGTACTTCTGTATGACGTTCGATCGTAGGAAGGCTCATCAAATCACCTCAACCAGCAACGAAATCGCGTTCAACGAACGGCGCCCGAGCTCTGGCGACCGTAGGCGTGCGATCCCATGTTCTAGAATGAGTCCGTTTCTCGTCACATCACCTCGAAATTTGTGAACGTCCAACGGAGATCCGAATTCAACAGCTTGGCCGTCTGACTCGCATTTTCGTAAGGGACGACGCGATAGACTCTCTCGCGAGCTCGAAAGCCAGCATCCTCCAAAAGCGAGCTGGAATCACTGTCTGCAGAGCAAAGTACGTCCAACCTTACAGCCTTCTCTTGGCGGCAGACGTCAACGACAGCTTCGAGCAGGGCACTTCCGAAGTCCGCGATGTTCCGGCTGAATATATCGGCGATCCACGCCGTTCCTTCTTCCAGAATCAACAAAACGGCGAACCCAACCAGTTCTCCGGCTTGGCGAGCCACGAACACTCGGTATCCTTCCAGGTTGCCGGTTGAGGATCCGCTCGGCGCAAAGGAATCCTCCAAATACCTCCAGTTCAGCTCCTCCGCGGTGCGGCTTGCCCGGACCACGCCCCGGCTCGGGGTGATCTGATCTAGATAGGAGAATTCTTCGCCGAACGGCCCGCTGTGCAGGCAGATTTCTACCCCATCCACAGCGCGACCGGACTTGCGCATCCGAAGTACCGCGTTCGCTGTGGCCACGAGCGGCCGAGTCCAGGCTCCCGTACCCAATCTCTTAGCTAAGAACTCGTCGCTCTGCAGCAGAAGGGCATACCGAATCACGTCAGAAGTTGAATGCATTCCCAAACGAACAAACGTCGACATACCGCGATCATGCGGTGGGCAGTCATAGCAGAACGCGACGTCGCCAGAATTCGCCGGCTCAAAGGTCGCCCTTTGCATCAGCACAGCCGGACCGAGGCTCCGGTACGGCGCCTCGACCGCGAACTCCACAACTTGCCCGCAGATCACTTTTTTCCCGTTCACCCAAAACGAACGCGGAATGACCGACGCCATCGCAACAACTGTATCGCTGCCTTGCAGGTGCGCGACCCATGACCATCCTGGACCCAAGGGATTCGCATGCCGTCTTTTCTGAATCTTACGGTTCGGCCGCCCGGGGAGATTTCGGTCCAAAATCTCGATCAACTGTTCTTCTTCGTCGGCCAGACAAGCCCGCCGGATTGCGATACTCATTTCAGCCCCAAGCCCCGATCTGCACCCTGTTTTCGCTCAAGAAACCACGTCAGGAAGGAAGAATTGTAGATGACCGATATGAACATACGGTGAATTTCAGCCGCCGCGACAATCGGCGGCAGAGGCGTGGGAGCCTGCAATGCGAGGCCGAACCGGCTCTTAGAGAATTGTCTCGACTGAGTTAAAAGCCCAACTCATCCCGCCGGGCAGCATCTTCTTCCCATAGCTGTCCGGTCTTGCATACGCTACGATGCGAGCCATTCTCTCACGTCGAGTAAACCCCAGCTTCAGGAAAGCCGCCTCCCAAGGTCCGCCTTCCGAAGAGTACCCCTCCAACAGACTTGCTTTTTCCTTGCGACACAAGCTGACCAGCGCGTCGATCAAGGCAACGCTGACGTCCTCGAACTGATGCCCGAACACGTCTCCGATCCCGACCCTGCCGTCGCAGTCGAGTGCTGTCAGGAAACCCACTAACTCCCCGGCGCGGCGAGCGACTAATGTGAGATAGCTGCAGCGGGGCAGCTTTCTGTAACGCCAGTTCAGCAATTCGGCCGAACGGCTGGCCCGAATCACTCCTGCGCTCGGCACCGACTGATCAAGTTGAGTAAACTCATCGCCGAAGGGCCCGTCAAACGGGGAGATCTCTACCCCCTGCATTCTTCGGTTCCCGCGAGCGGAAAGTTTGGCGCTGAGGAGCAGGTTCGCGGCCGCAATTGCTGGTTTGGCCAGTATTCCGGCGCCCAGTTTTTTCTGCAAGAAGTCATCACTTCGAAATGGGAGTGCATAGCGAAATACTTCGACATTGGCCTGCATCCCTAGCCGCCTAAAAGTCGACATGCCCTGGTCGTGCGGCGGACAGTCGTAGCAAATCGCGATTTCGCCAGAGTTCACCGGCCCGAACGTGGCCCGCTGCAACATGAGCGCTGGCCCCATGCTGCGATACTTCGCGTCCACCACGAACTCCCCCACCTGCCCGCAGACTACCTTCTTACCATCGACGAACATGTAGCATGGAAATACCGAAGCCATCGCGACCACAGCGCCATCGCTTTTTTCGTAGAGAAACCAGGACCATGCTGGGCCCGCCGGATTGGCAAAATGTCGCCATTCAAAACGGCCTTCTAGACGGTCCATCAGGTTTCGATCCTGAAGCTCGATCATCTGTTCCTGATCGTGTGCCGCCGAGGCGGATCTGAGGGTTAAACTCATTTACCTATCAGAGCCGCGCTCTGCCCCTTTCTGCGCAATGGAAAAACACGCACCGTATGTTCGCAAAAAAGGCGGGGATGCATCAAGAGCGCTGTTCGCAGCAATGCATGGCTATGCACTCTCATTCGACCCGACGCCTCGGCGTCACGGTTTTCAGCAACGCGGTGCTACCATGGGAGATGAGATACTTCATGGTGTGAAACAGTGCCGCCATCGAGGGCAACGGATCAGAAAATATGAAGGTTGCGTCGCGGACTAGGGGGCTGAGGTCCTCCGGGAAATGAAGCAGCTCACGAAGACCGACTTTGGCGACGCCAGGATAGTACCTTGCTTCCGCGAATAACTGATAGATCCGGTCAAGGCAACCAAGGGTCCAGCGCCACCTGGTACCCACCGCGCAGGTTTTGGGTATCTCTGGTTGTTCGCCGTGTAGCAGCTGCCAGTGATACAAAGGAAAGTCTATTCCCGCCAAAATCGGCAATGAGAGGGTACCCCAGTAGCGTCCATTCACCTCCATCAAAACGGCGCTGCCATCGCTGTTCACCTTAAACTCAACCATCGCAATTCCCTCCCACTGCAGAGCACGCAGCAGCGCTAGGGACGACTCAAGCAAAGCGGGGTCTGGACGTTCCGCGACCGCAGTGACTGCCACTCCTCCGGTATAGGGATACTCCTTTAGACGGCGATGCTGAAAAGACACCAGACAGTTTCCTTTATGCATCAGGATTTCGACGCCGACCCCAACGCCCGGGCAGAACTCCTGAAGCAACATGGGGGGCGTAAACTCCTGCTCGGCGGGAAACTTCAGAGCGACATCACTGGCCGTGGATAAGATATAGCTCTTGTCCTTGGCTCTTTCAAGCCGGCTCTCTTTCTCAACAGCCTTGAGAACCCAGGGGAACGGGAAGCGGTCAACATATTCGGACAACTGTCCGGAATTGGAGACAATAACAGTTCGGGGCACTCGGATTCCGCACTGCTGCGCAATTTCCAAAGTGGCCGCCTTATTCAGCACAAGCCGCGTGACGGCGGGCGGCGGGCAAGCGACATGCACCAGATCCTTGAAGTCGTCGTAGCGCTCAGTGATGGCGGCTAAGGCCAGGTCATCGGCTGGGATCAGCATGTCGTGCCCGTGCTGAACAATGAAACCGCGGAGAGCGGTCACAAACGCATCCATGCCGAAAGGTGGATAGGGGATTCGCACAAACTTCCGGACGGAACGCGACCGGGAGATAATGCGTGGAGCGTACACACAATCGGCGAAATCGACCGGTACGCCGTGTCGGTGCAGGGACCGTGCGATAGGCAGAACAATGCGCGGTATCCAACCCAGGATAAGAACAGGACGTTTCAGAGGATTCCTTGTTTTCCGGCCGTTAAACTGTCGGCCACCGGACAGCCAGGCTCATTTAGCTGGCAGCCACCTTGCTCTGACCACTTTTCTTTTGCACAAAGGAAACCATGCACTTTATGTTTCCAAAGTTGTCAGGCGTCAGATCTTCGTCATCGATTTTAATGTTGAAGGTCTGCTCGAGGAATCCCACGACGTCGAGCACACCCAAAGAATCAATGATGCCGGATTCTAGAAGTGGCAGCTCATCGCTCAGAGCCCGTTTTCTGGCCGCGGGAAATTTCTTCAGAATAAAGGCATGAATATTTGGGTGAATTCCATTGACATCATTCATCTGTTCTCAGCCCTTGTCCTCTTCGAATCGTCTCGTTTCCAATCTCTGCTCTCCGCGGCATAGCGCCGACGAACCGCTCGAAAACCGTCATGTGTGGCCCTTTTTGTCGGCGAAGGCAGAAGAGATTCTATGTGACAGATATGAACGCCCGGTAAATTCCCGACGGCGACGATCGCGGCCTCACGATTGCTGTGGCTTATCCAGGACACGGCTCCCGGCCGCTGCATGCGAGAGCCGATAGGTTTCAACGACATTACCGAGGCTGCGATAGGTCTGCAGTTTACAATAAAAACGGCGGTTTCCCGGCAACGTTAACATCCATCTTGCGAAGTGGTTGAGCAATTCCCGGAAGAGCCACCGCGGGACCCCGAACCAAAAGACGCCCTCGCTGGGAAGGCCTTCGGTCCTCGTCAGGGAAACCCCGTTGTAGTAGTACCATGAGAGGAAGTATTTCTTGGTGGTTCGGTTCGGATCAACCGGGTGGTACACAATGGCGGCCGGGCAATATACGATCTTTTCGCCGCCGCGGATGAGCCTTTCTCCGAATTCGGTATCGTCGCAGGTGATGGTGTGCTCGCTGCCCCTGACTCCCAGATCAAGCCGGAAGATTCCATATTTTCCGAACACCTCTTTGCGGAAAGCCGAGTTTGCGCCCAGGGGCGGAATTCTGATTTCTTTGGGCTCATCCCCAAGATCGAATCTGGTGACAGCAAGTTGGTCCTCCATCACCAACCAATCCGGCTTGGGATGATTCCACTGGGGGACCACCCTGCCCGCGACCGAGGCGCAGTCGAAGTCGTCAAAAGTCCGTTTTAAGTTTGCCAGCCAATCACAATGCAGGAGAACATCGTCATCCGTGAAAACGACGATATCCCCCTTCGCTTCCGCAATGCCTGCATTGAGAGCCGCCGATCTCCCTTGCCTTTTCTCAAAGATATAGCGGACGGGAAAAACGGCAGTTTCCGCAAACCTTTCGACCACCTCGCGGGTGGTGTCGGTTGAATTGTTGTCCACAACGAGAAGTTCCCAAGCCAAGCCCGCGGGGCAAACCTGACCCAAGCAGCTCTGCAAGGTAACATGCAGACTGGCCGCACGGTTGTAGGTGCCAAGAACTACACTGATATCCATATTCCTAGCTTCTCGGGCCCGGCCCGGAACTCAGCGCTTGGTTAGAACCTGGCAGAGGTGATACTGCGAAGGACTTCATGTAAGCAAAATAGAACAACCGCCTAGCCGGCAAGTCACAGAATGAGGGCCACTACAGAATGGCCGTCCACCTCTATTCGGGACCTTGAAGCGCTCAATGCAGGCTAACGCTAGGGAAGTTCAAAGTCCAAGTCCCGCTCAGCGCCGGATTCTTGACCGAGTACGTGAAGCTCAACTTCAGTGGCGCGGTCGTGGCAGTGGAGGAAACCGCGCGGGAGGGAAACGTCAATGTCACTACGGCACGCTGTCCGGGCTCCAGATTCGTGAGAGGAGCCGGGGCCGAATGTAGCGATCCCGAACCAAGCGTCGCCGTGGTTACTTGTACGGAGTCGACTGTAGCATTGCCGGTGTTCGTGATCGTCACATATGCCAAGAAATCACCGTTCGTAGTGAGCGGCTGCTGGGGAGAACCTTCGAAAGTCACCACCGGCTCAATGACGTCCTGCTCCAGCGCCTGGGAAATGCTGGGTGCGTGGTTCGCGTCTCCGGAGTAGGTAGCCGTGATGTTATGGTTACCAACGGCAAGACTGGAGGTATTCAGGGTCGCGACTCCATCCGAGAGCGCCACTATGGCAATTACCTTCCCGCTTTCTTTAAACGCGACCTTCCCCGTTGGCATTGCCGGGTCTCCCTGTACGTCAGACGTGACCCTTGCGGTCAGGCTAGCGCTCTGACCAAAAAACGATGGATTGGCAGAGGAAGCTATCGAGGTGGTGGTGGGGTTCCCCCAGGCACTCGCAGTCGGCGGCGCAAACGCAGCAAAAAGGACGAGGACAAGAACTAACAGGGCAAACGTACCCCTACGGGCGGCCATAATTATCCCTCCGAAAGAGATCCATCGAAATATCAGACCTCGCTTGAGCATAATATGGAATTGTGAATGGATCGTTACAGCCGCATGAATTTTCTCTTGCGTACTCGGCTCGTCGGATCCGGGTTGCCAGCCCTCATTGAAGGTGAACCGCTGAGTCGAATTTTCCTTCCGAAGATCACGCTAGCCGCGCTGCAATAAAACGCTGCGAAGTTTGTCGTAGAGAGAATTTCCGACCAAGTTTCGAACCAACAGGCGCACCGATTCCTTCGTATGTCGCTTCCAGATTCCGTGTCCCGCGGAGATCTTCTGAAACTCTGACAGGCTGGTCCCTCGGAGCATAGCGACTCGACCCAAGGCGAAGCTGTTCGTCGAAGGCGTGTTGGTCTTGGTCTCGCTGGTCGCGAGAGAAATATATCCAGCTTCGCGCGCGGCGCTTACTGTACGTTTATCGCGACGCCCTCCTGGACAAGAGAAGTGAAGAACGGGGCGGCCAATGATCTGCTCCAGCATTGTTTTCGAATCTTCAATTTCGTGTCGCAGACTGGAATCGCTCAGATCGTTCAGATAGGGGTGCGTGACGGAATGAGAGCCGATTTCAAAACCCAGAGCAGCAAGCTCGCGCAATTGACCACGCGACAAATATCCGGGACGATCAAGAAAGCCGACAGTGATGTAGAAGGTCGCGTTGAAAGACAATTCGGCCAGCAACGGAGCGGCAACGATCAGATCGGTCTCACATCCATCGTCAAACGTAAGGACGACGCCGTTGGCGTGCGGCGAACGCAGGGCCTCACCCACGCTCATACCTTGATTTCTGCGAGCATAGAGATCCTGTATCTGGGCGCGAAAGTCAGTCTCGGCCAGTACGTAGCGAACGTAGCCGGGCTCATCCTGGCACATGCGACGGCCCGGCATTTCAAGCTCGTGATACATGAGGTAGACGATGCGGGCACCTCTCGTCATAGGTTCACCGGGCCGTCGCCGTCGCCGCGCGTAAGATAGATTTCGGATATTGCCTGCGTCGGTCCCAGCGCATCGGCGAGCGCGGGTGACGGCGCGAAAACAAAATTGGAAGGCCCTGAGAGAAAACCGGATCGCGTGAGGGCGACGCCCCATCGGCCGTGGGAATGGTTTGTAACGATGAGATCGCACCCCTGGCGGACCAGAAACTCTGCGGCCGCCTGTACTATGTACTCTGCATGTTGGGGCGCTGCGAGACAGTCTACGATCGAACCAACGCAGAGATTGCCGAAATATTTGTTGCCGTGCATCTGAGTATTCAGCAAGACCGCCCAGCCGAGCAGACTTGAGTCACGCGTCACGCGAAGACAGAAAAACTTCTTGCCGGGCGGATAGAGAATGTTCAAGGTTGCGCTATCGCGGCTCCCTATGAACGCATATGTAGAAGAGCACTCGCGCCACAGATCGTCAGACCAGGACCCGAATTCTGATACCAGGCCGGTCTGAGTCTTGATGTTGACCGCTCTCTGGCGAAAACGTTGTGCCGCGTGAATCGCGAACCAGCCAACGCCCGTCCGGCCGGCGAATTGCGCGCCCAGTCGCATCGCTGGAGATCGCTTCAACGCGGAAATCTCCCGCAAGAACGGGCCGGGATGGATGACGCGGAAGAAGAAAGGTACGGCCGCTAGTTTCCACTTCATTGCTTTCAGCATGAGAGGCAGCGGACGGTCGAAACCGCCCATGCCCAGAGCGAATAGCACGGGCTCCAATTTCAAAGCAGACCGCAGCATCATCACCCCAACTCCCGCGTATGCTTTGTTCACGATTCCCTGCGAAAGAGGAAGGTGGTAATACGCGATGCGCCGGATTTGCGCACCGAGCGAGAAGTCCTGGTACTTCAAAATGAAGCCGCCACGGACTGCGTCGCCCTCGACAGCGAGGTAGTATTTCTGGTAGATGCGGCGGTTGCCGACAGGCGGCAGCCAGGCGGGCACGCTGGACTCCGGGAAACGGAATTCCGGTGGCACCGCGCCGGCCTCCAAAACTTCGTTGAAAGCGCAGACCGCGGAGACCATGTCTTCTGTATAGGGTTGAATTGTGATCGCCATGGCGCGGGCGCCGGGGTCAGTTCGCCCCCGACTTGGTGGCGATGATCCTTAGAATGTGCTGCACATCTTTGAGTTGATCAATCTCTTCCGGTTCGAATTGCAGGTTGAACTCCTGTTCAAGGGCCAGTACCAGGTTCAAATGGTGGACTGAGTCCCAGGTTTCCATGGTCTCCGGAGAAGAGACCGGAGTGACTTTTGCAGCGGGGACCTCCATCACGTCTGCGACGACGGCAAAGATTCGTTCGTTTAGCAATCTTGTGGTCAACTTTGTCTTTCTCCGTTCACCACGATCAATTTGCACCATTCCGGGCAAAGGACGCGCCCAGACTCAAGATCGAGCCCCCATAGCGTACCATTCTCCTCCTCGTGCGCGGCGGCGAAACCGTGCGATGAATAGAATTCGCGGGCCGGTGCGTTTTTCTTTGTGGGTATAAACCAGCCCTCCATCCGGGCGGCCCCATGGGCGCGTGCAAAATCAACCAGGAAGGAAAGAAACGCGGTCTCCACTGTACGCCCGATGATGCGGCAACTTAACAACAGCGTATCTATTTCGCAGACGCTGTCCTTCAAGTGCGTAATTGCTACTCCAACCAAGCCATTGTCGCCAAAACGATCGCGAACGCGCAGAGAAAAACAGTTCCAACCGGAAGCCGTAGCGAGTCCGGCGATTTGCTGCTCAGTGTAACGCCGTGTGGTCAGGTTGAACTGGTTCGTTTTGTTGGTGAGTTGGGCGATTCGCGAGAGCGTTGCCGGGGTCAAAGGCGATATCTCAAGCTCCTGCTCCAGAGAATGGTAAAACTCTTCCCGGGAAGAAATGCCGCGCTCGAGCTCTTCGCGTCGGCGCTGACTCTGATACATCGCGCTTCGCTGGAGGTCTTCCTGTGAGATTCGTAACCGTTGAAACTGCGGGCAGTCGCGCACAACCTGAGCGAAGAGCATCGGGTCCTTCGGAAGATCGAAAACGAGAACTTCGGGCAGAGAATCACGAACCGCTTGGCGCTCGACGGGGTTGTCGTCGAGGAAGGCACAGGCGTCGAGCCCGAGGTTGAGTTCGGCAGCGATTTCCCGCAGGTTTTGAGACTTGTCTTGCCAATTAATGCGGATGGCGGCAAAGTGCGAGGCCTTGAGAATCATTCCTTCGTGCTTCTCAATAGCCTCCATGGCGTCGTCGAGATTATTCTTGCTGCATATAGCCAACAAGATTCCGCGATGATAAAGATCCAGCAAAGCACGTTGAAGATCCTGGAAAGCTGCCCCCGGGTACTCACTGCCGAGGCGAATGCCAGACATGCCGTCTTCGCCGATGATGCCGCCCCACAGTGTGTTATCGAGGTCAACCACCACCACTTTGGAAGTCTTGCCCGCGAGAGGAAAAAAGAACTTCGTCCATTCACACGCCAAAGGGAGGAGACTGGCGGCGGCGAGGGGAAGCCGGACGCTCAGCCATTTGCGTTCATCATGCCAGATCAAGCGGCCGTGGCGGGCAACCAGACCGTCGTAGTCGAGGACAAAAACTCCGGCAGACTGCGACGCAGCCTCGCGCAGCTCCTGATTGATCTGCTGGATTGCTGACGTTTGGTTCGCGGCATATTGCGCGTCGAGAACTCCGCCCGCGGGGTTTGCCGGGGCTTCCAGATTGTGCACGATCAGATGCGCCGAGCTGTGGCGCCGGAACATCTGAATCCAATCACGGAAACTGGCGGACGCCTCGGCCACCGCTGACTGTATTTGCTGTTCCGAGAGAGTGCCGAAATCGTTCCATAGGTCAGGCACGAGATCGCGGGTTTGTACCGCGAGAATTGCTGCATCAGGTGAAAAAGCGTAAAGCGTGCCGGCTGGCTGGACTAACTCCTGAACGTAGGCATTGAAATCCGAAACGTACACCTGCACGTCAAGACTGGCACAAAAGGCGGCTGCACGAAGCAACGGAACCAGCGGCTCCACGGTAAAGGAACGCAGGATCGCCACCCGGTACGGAACCAGAGGAAAGCGGTCGCGCAAGGATTCGAAATGTCTGACAACGAATGCAGCGGCGCTGCTGCTTTGTTCGGAGTGCCACAAATCGCAAAGCGCGCGAGCCGCTCGGGCCGCATCGCCCGCAGCGACAAGCTGTTGAATGAACTCGCGATCCGACTTTGTGTCCATCGCTAGAACCATTACGATTCCTGGCGTTCGAGGTATTCCACGAGGAGTTTGTGCCTCGTGTAGACCCATGCAATACGACGGCCATCAAAGGCAACCGCTGGAAGAGGTTCTCTGACGATCAGATTGCCACTCTTACGGCTCTCCTCTAACTGAGGCTCCAAGCCATCCACTTCGAAGCAGATATGGTGAAGCCCGCCACCGCGAGAAAGGAACTTGTGCAAAGCCGAGCGTTCGCCGGCGGGCTCCACCAATTCGACTTCCGGGTTTGGCGGGGCGCCAACCCGAAGAAACGTTACCCGCGCTTCTTGCAAGGGATCATGGATGATTTTCTCGTCCCATACTGCTCCGATCGAATTCGCAAAATCCCGGCCGATGTCGGCGATCGATCGCACGACATAGCCGACGTGATGGAAGCTCGAGAGCAGGGTCCTTGGGAACTCGGTCTTATCCATAGACTCAGATCCCCACCTTTTGTCGGCCGGGTTGATCCTGACGATCCCGGCCATTGGAGGCAGCCTCAACGGTTTTGCGCAGGACTTCCACGAATCTCTCCGTGACTACTGACCAGTCGTATTGACGAGCAGTGGCCGCCGCTGCGGCTTCATAACGCCGGCGCAGATGCTCATCCTGAAGCAGTACGCAGATCGCCTCCGCGAAGCGCGATGGATCATCTTCAATGAGGATGTCGCGACCATGCTGTACATCGAGACCCTCAGCGCCCACCGCGGTAGAAACGGTGGCCTTGCCGGTTGCCATGGCTTCATAGATCTTGATGCGGGTACCTCCTCCCATCCTCAGAGGCACGACAAACACCTTTGCCTCGCGAAGATATTCGATGATCGAGGGAACTGTGCCGGTGATCTCAATCGAGTCGCTTGCCAGTCGCTTGACCCTGGGGTGCGGATCGCGTCCAACAACGCGGAAGCGCGCTTGTGGGACTCGGGAAACCACGAGGGGCCAAATTTCCTGACAGAAAAATTCCACGCCGTCGATGTTCGGCTCCCAGTCCATTGATCCGGTAAAAACAACGATTGGACTGGAGGGCTGCAGGGCGGGGTCATAATGAAATCTCTGCAAGTCCACTCCCGTGGGGACGACGCTGATGCGCCCTGGTTCAACCATCGCGCGCATGGCATCGCAGTCGGCATTGGAGACAGCGATCACATGATGAAAACGCCGCACCTGCTCGGGTTCAAAACGCCTCATTTTCCAATACTCGATTTTTGCCACCAGGCGATCGAGCCATTTCACTTCATGCTCGGCTTTCCGCTTCCATAGGACTGTCTCCACATTGTGTTGGAAAAGGACAGTCGGTGTGGACAAGTCGGCGGGAAAATTCAGAGCGCTGGACAGGAAATCGCAGACAGCAACATCAAATTTTCGCTCGGACATCCATTCTTGAACTATCGTTTGCACTTGGCGGGCAGTGAATTTGCTCACGGCATGGGGGGCCTTCCACGTCAGGAGCCGAAGATACTCGATGTAACGTGCCGCCGGCGTGTCCGCGGAGCCGGCTCTGGATACGCAGACGGTTCCGGGGATGTGGTCGACGATTGCCGTCTCATAAGCGGCATCTCTGGGCCCGCCGTAGTAGGAGAGATAGGTAAGGTCATGGGTCACAGCCAGTTTCCGCAGAATGTTGTACGTGCGCAACTGGCCGCCGGTGTTGAGCGGCAGGAGCTTTCCCGGCTTGACCCAAAGAATTCTCATTTCAGAAGTTTACCGAACATATCTCTAGCTTCTCGGGGCCGGCCCGGAACCCAGCGCTTGGATAGAACCCGGCAGCGACGACACTGCGAAGACTTTCATTGTAAGCAATTTCACCATTCTTCCGCGCTTGAGTGGGAAAGAATTCATCAAACATTCATCTTCCAAGCGAGGCAGCCCCCAGCTCTTTTCTCGGAGATCCGCCAATGCAGACCGCGACTGATTCCTCTGTGCCTGGCTATCCTCGAGAGTCCACAAAAATCGGATTTCGGCAGTGAGTGGGGGTGGCAGATCCGACGTATACTTACTTTCGTTCGCCGTCACTATCGGCCGGAGGGAGAGATTCGGCTTGCCCGACGAGAGATCCAGAGCATGATAAGGCCCCCGGATGATAAGAGGACTCCTTCGAAGAACTAGGGGCCCGCGCAAAAAAGCCGCGCTGGCTTGCGGAACCTGCCGCCCACCACGGCGGGAAGGCTCCCCTCGCCGTAGTCCACTGAGAGAAAAACTCATTGCTTCTGGGGTTCTCTTTGTGGTCGTGTTGATCATCGGTCTTTGCACAGCTCAGTCCCTGTTCAACTGGAGTCCCGGTCCGCGGCACGCCGTATCTGACACGGAAGGGCTTTTGCGTCAGCCGCGGCATGAGGGTTTCTTCACAAGTGCCGCGACTGTCGTGAACACGGTGATAACGCCCCCCTCTAAGGCCCTGCTGCCTCAGGCGAATATGGACGTTACCATGCCGCGGCAAAACGGCCACGCGATTCTTGTAAATCAAAACGCAGATCTTCAATCGGCGATTGCACAGGCCGACTGTGGCGACACGCTCGTACTTCAAGCGGGAGCGACCTTCACGGGCAGCTACACTCTCCCGAATAAGGCTTGCACGGGCTGGATCTTCATCGAGTCGAGTCGACTCTCGCAGCTCCCGGCTGATACGCGCGTCGGCCCGGATCAAGCGCAATATATGGCTAAGATTCAGTCTGATCAGGCAGGGTCTTCGCCGATCAATGTCGAGTCCGCGGCGCACAACTACCGCTTCCTCGGAATCGAGGTGACGACCCGTTCGGGAACGATGCAGTACTCGTTGATGAACATTGATGCGGCTCACACGAAGACGGCGCAGGAGCCTCATCACATCGTCGTGGACCGATGTTATGTTCACGGAGACTCGGTTACGACGATCCGGCGCGGCATCAGTTTTCAGGTGGCCTATGGAGCGGTCATTGATTCGTACTTGAATGAAATTCATGAGGTAGGTGCGGACAGCCAAGCGATCTCGGTTTGGAATGGGGAAGGGCCTTTCCTGATACGGAACAACTATCTTTCCGCAGCAGGCGAGAACATCATGTTCGGCGGAGCCGATCCGAGTACACCGAACTTGGTGCCCTCCGATATCACTATCTTGAGCAATCACATCATCAAGGAAGAAACCTGGCGGAATAAAGCGTCTCCGTACAACTGGTCGGTAAAGAATCTGATCGAATTCAAAAATGCCCAGCGTGTTCTGGTGAAAGGAAATGTCATTGAGAAGAATTGGGCGGCGGCCCAAAACGGCACCGCAGTGCTGATGACCCCCAGAAATCAGAATGGAAAATGCCCCTGGTGTTCAGTCAACGATATTACGCTCACTTACAATCTCATCCGGCACTCCGCAAACGGAATTGAGATCTCCCATTCCGATGAGGAAGGCGGCCCGAGTGAGCCGACGGCTCGTGTGCTGATTCAGAATAATGTGCTTGCCGACATCAGCAGCAAGACCTATGGAAGTGGCACAGGAGGCGAGGGTTGGGATTTCCTCATTGCGGTTTCATCCAAACAATTAGCGCCGCACGACGTCGTAGTGGACCACAATGACTTGTTTAACAATGTCGCAGCTGCATCTGCGGGCGACACTGGGACAATGAATGCGTTCCAGTATACGAACAACATCACGCAGCACGATTTCATCGGAGCGGGGACCGCTGCAGGAATTCCAACTTTCAGGTCTTTTTTCCTCAATGTGACGTGGAACAAAAACATTCTCATTGGAGGAAGCAAGGGAAGCTATCCAGACGGATCCTATTTTCCATCGATGAGCGAGGTCGGGTTTAGCAACCCTTCCCTTGGAAACTTCCAACTCGTTCCGTCAAGCCGCTACCACGCCGCCGGAACTGATGGCAAGGACATCGGGGTATGGGATTGGACAACCTTCAATACCGAAACAGCGAATGCAGAGAAAGGATTGTATTCCTCGGACCAAGCGCAATAAACCCTAAAATGCCGCGGGCGTCTTCGCGCATTAACTTTTCACGCGCAGGTCAAAAGGACAAAAAAGGACGGCCTATTCTTTTGTGGGGTTGGAGTGTACGCAACGTTCGTGCATCTCGCCTGGGGTCGAATGGATTGAACGAATCAAACCGTGCAGCGCTTCACTCTGGCTCTTAGCATTGAAGTTCTGCTCAAACCATAAATTTGGTGCTGTGGTATCCATCTTTCCGCGGAAGAAATGCTCCATGGCAGTATCCATATCTTCTGTTGAGCTGCCGGTGTAGACGCAGCTATATCTCACGCCGCTGTTTTTCAGAATCCGCTCGGACGGCGTACCGGGTAAAAGATAGGCAAGGATTGGACGGCCTAGCCGCAAATATTCAAAAAGTTTTCCCGGCACCTGCACAGTCGAATGCGGCTGTACGAGCAGCAGCGCATCCGATGTTTGCGCAATGCGTCTCGCCTCAGCAGGTGGTACTTGTTCGGGAATTATTTCCAGCCATCCCTGCTGGCTGGCCTGTCTTACGAACGCAGCGTTCGGAAGACAGCTGCTTTCCATGGGTCCAACCAATCGAATTCGTATGGAGCCGGCTTTAAGACGCCCCGCATCAATTAACCGGGAAATGGACTCGAGAATGGGAGCCACGTTACGCGTTCCATACAGCTCGCCCACATGACTGATGAGCTTGAAGTCACGCACGGGCAGCGGACAGGCATCGATGCGGTCCTCTGGGTCGAAACCATTCCATATTAAATGGATGCGATCACGAACTTCCGGGTAAGAGCCCTTCCATGTCTCAGTCATGGTATCGGTATTCGCAACCACAACTGCCGCCCGCTCCAAGAACAATCGCTGGAGCCACCCGTTCACCTTCTGCTGAAATCTGGTCACACTCACAGCTGGATTGTTGTGTAAAGGGTCTCTGAAATCCGCGATCCATTTCGATTTGGTCGCCCTGGCGAGGAGGAATGCTGCCAGATGTGCTCCAAGCGGTGGAAAGGTGGAAAAGATCGTAATCTCGCTGTTTGGATGGGATCGGAGCAACGCGCGAGCAACTCTGCACGCGAGAAGGCTCCACTGCAGTCCGATTGCGCCTGGCGACAGGAATTTTCTGATGGCGCGTTCCAGCTGCCAGCCGATCCCCTCCCCACGCCGCTGAGTAAAAGGGTCGGGCACATATTTAATATCGGGATTTTGCCCTGTCGTCTGATCGGCGGCGGTGATGACGAAGCAACGGTATCCCATTCGCGATAAATATTTGTAAAACCTGTAGGGCCGTGCAGCTCCAATGGTATTTTCTGGAGGGAAATCATACGCGAAGATCAATACAATGCGCTCTGACATGGTGACCTATGATTCTGTGATTCTGTGATGCTTGCAGCGTCCTGGGCCTGGGAAGCTTGCCCGAAGTCAAGGCTAACTAGGTTTGAGTCGGGATCGGCTTTTTGCCGTCGACTTTTAGGATTGCATAAGCGCTATTGGCGGTGCGGCACTCCTCGGAGCTCACGCCGAATTCTCGTACCCAGCGTTGAATGATGTCTTGCTCATCGCGTCGCTCGATGTCGTCCATGAGAATCAACGCATTCGGTGCGAGCAAATGTCCAATGGTTGGGAGTAAACCATAGCGCCCACCACGGGTGGCACCTGGAGGTCCATCACAAATGACCAGCTCGTAGCCATTGGACAGGGATGGCGGCAACGAATACCAATCAAACTCTCCATAATCTGTGAGGGGTGCGGCGAGAACATTAGTTCCTATCGAGTGCCGGGCCGTTGTTTGTTGCACATGCCGCTGCCATTCGGAAAGATGCTCAAGAGAGGTGACGCGGCCGGGAGCTACCATGCCTAGCATTATTGTAGTTAATCCGCTTCCACACTCGAGGATGGGACCGCGAACCTGGGACGCCCAACGACACATCGCACGGAGGTAGGCCGTATCGGCGCTCCAACCTTCGTTTCCCCATCCGAAGTTTAACCATTGCAACGTTCGCGTATTACGAAAGCCGCTGCGGAACGCAAGAACCGCCAAGGAGAGTAATGCGGGGCGCAACGCCTGCTTAAGTCTCCAAGGGATCATGGCCGAGGGTTTTGCCGCGGAAGTCTTCTGCAAGAAGAGGCTATCACGCCGCCACCCTATCAGGGCAAGCCTGAGGCGCTTCAGCACCGGCTGCAGAACTCGCTCGGAGTATTCAGTCCGGCGAACTGCATCAAAACAGAAATACCAATATCCGAGGGCGGCAAAAGGAAGAATAGCCACAATCTGGAGGAAGAACACGCCGAGATACGTCACGGCCCACTGCCTCTCGATTAAGTACGAAATCACCGCGAATGGCGCTGCCCCCGCGATGGGGCGTAGCCAGTTCGAAGACACGTACTCCCACACGGGAATTCTCAGAATGCGGCGCACGTACCAGGGCCAAAAGAAAAAGCTTTTCGCCAGACTGGGCAAGGTCGTACCCCAGGCGACGCCGTAGATTCCCATGGAATGAACAAGCGCGATGCTTAGGCCCAAATTGCAAAGGCCTTCTGCCAGGTAAACTCCAGCCAATGGCTTGTGTTTGCCAATGCCCATTATGGTGGAGGTTACGGCTTGCTCGCCGGCAACAAAGACCGAGGACAGCATCAGAATCCACAGAACGTGGCCTGACTGTTCGGCGTATTGCGCTCCCATCCACAGACGGATGAAGGTTTTTCCCCGCAGCATGAGTGTGATCGCGATGGGCAGGATCACGATGGTGGCGAATTGCGCAGATTTCAGTAACACCCTCCGCACGCCCTCTTTGTCAGCGGCGGCATCCAGAGCGCTGGCCCTCGGGGCTGCCGTAGTCGAAATCCCGCTGATCAAATCCCTGGAATAGTTGATCAAATTCCCAGCGATTGCGAAGAATGTGATGAAGCTAACGGGAAGAAACGCGCCGATGACGACCGAATCCGTAGAGAACACAAGCTTCGTGGAAATAGCGATGACGAAGGCGTATGAGCTGAAGGAGAATATCTTCCGCAGATGCTGCCGGTCGGTGTCCCACAGACTCAAACTAAGCTGAGGATATTGTTGCAAGCTAATTCGGGCGTAAAACAGGCAGGTCGCTATCGCAAAAACAAGCTGGACGGCTGCAAGCGCGATTAAACCGAACCCGATTTCAAGCACAATTACGACTGCTGCGGCACGCAGAATTCCACTGAGGATCTCGATCGCATTGACCAGATCAAATCGCTGTAGTGCGACGAGAATACCGCCAAAAACTCCGCTGACCAGGGAGACAGCGATGTTAATGCCGGCCAGTACCAAAATGATTTGCGCCGTGGCACGATAGCTTGATGGGATATCGAGTGCGCTTACACCGAAAATCGCCAAGGCCACAGAAACAAGAACCGCCAGAGTGCCTGCGCCAACGAAGATCAGTAAAGCCGAAGATGCAACCCGGCGAACTTCTTCGTGACTCCCGACGGCGTGAAAGCTGGATACGTATTTTGTAACGGCTCCGCGGACACCCAGATCCAGCAGCCCCAGATATCCGGTTAGCGATCCAATCAGCACCCAGATTCCGTAGGCGGTATTTCCGAGGTGACGGACCACGAAAGGTGAAAGGAATAATGCAATGCACGCTGCAACGATGAAACCCGCCCAGTTCGACAACACACTCTGAAAAGGCGAGCGGTGCCGGACCTGCCTCGTTTCTACAGATGAGCTCTTTGTACCCATTGTCTTCTCAAGTGTTCGTTTGATTCACATACGAAGTGCGTGACAACTGACGGAAGACCAATCTCTCAGCGGCTTGTGCAACTTGGTTCTGGCTTATTTTATCAGTTGCAGTAACCTCCTTTTGAGCACCCCGCGGCAAATACTCCGAGAGGGGCGCCACTGCGCTCCCGGGAGGACGTCATCGCTCCACCAGAGTCCAGAGCAGCTTGGTGAATTCCAAGAGCCAGATCTTCGACGACCGCCGCTCGCGCCACCATCTCGAGGCGTGAAATTCTGGATCAGGCACGGCGTGAACCCAGAGGTGAACGGTTGAGTGCCGTTGCCGGAGCGTTCTTCTCCAGATGATTCCGGCCCGCCGCGTGTGGTAGTCCGAGGTCACGACCGCAACCGAGTTCAAGCCACGTTTCTCGATACACTCGGCCAGTGCCGCAGCTTCGTCCTCTGTCGAGTCCGCGTCATCGGTTTCGCAGAAGTCAACGTGGCCGGCGGTTTCCTCACCGTACTTGTTCTTGATATGGGCATAGGCAATCGGAATGACCGACTGGCCCCAGTAAGATTCTTTTGGGACACTGACGAGAATCCGGGAAGTTTTGCCTTCTCGCAAAACTCTTACCGCTCCGGCAACTCGAGCTTTCTGGCCCTGAACGGAACCCTGCAGTACCACCGCACTATCTACGTGAGGCGGCAAGGGATCGTCCGAGATCAGCAGGTATGCGCCCCATCGCAGCAGACTTGCCAGCAGAGCCACTGCGACGAGGAGGCTCCAAAGCGCGTACCGAAGCCTACGGGCCCAACTTCCTCTGGCCGCGACCATTGTCGATCCTTTGTGTGGTGTTGAATTAGCGTTCAACGGTCACGTCGCGAAGTGCATGGTTTGCAGTGGCTGGATTCCGGCTGTCCGGTACCATCGATCGATAAACCTCAAGCCACTGTTCTCGTACGGCAGTCCATGAGTAGTCTCGGGATTGATCATGCGCATTCAAGGCGAGGCGAGAAGCCAGCCCTGGGTCTTGCAACAGCCGGATCACATTGCGCGCCAATGCCGTGGCGTTGCCTGGTTCAGACAACAGTCCAGTGCGCTCATGTTCGACCAGATAGGGCATGCACTCCGGAGAAGTGCTCACGACAGGAGTGCCGGAAGCGAAGGCTTCCAGAATGGAGACCGGCATATTGTCCAAGTCGGACGCATTAATGAAGATGTCCGCAGCGTCGTAGAAACGAGCGATCTCGTGGTGCGAGGCTACCCCGATAAAGTTCACATGGCTCAGGTTAAGCTCCGAAACCAGCTTCCGAATCTGATCGGCTTGCGGACCTCCTCCCACCAAGTCCAACTGGGCGAGCGGAAACTCGCGCTGAACTTCCGCGAATGCGCGCACGACAAGATCCACACGATAATAAGGATGAAACCCCCTGGTACAGATCAAGTGGGGACGCAACGGTGATCGCTTCCGAAAAGAGAACTGCGATAGATCCACAATGTTCGGAACCACCTGGGCACTCAACCCAAATTCACGGAATACGTCAACCAGATATCCCGAAGGGACAACCAGTCGATCGGCCTTGGCAAGCAGAGGCCGCGCCGTACGAAAGCGCTGCAGGTGATCCCGCGCTTCTCCACTGTGGTAGTGGATCATTGTCCCTTTGCGCCGGGCGCGAGCCAGCAGCAATGCGGGAACGGGTGCGATCAAGAATGACCAATAAGAAGCCGAGAATATATGCGCGATGTCGGCATGACTCAGATCTCGCCACAGAGCAGCTACATAAAACGGTTGGCGTACCAGGGTGCGAAAGAATGGAATGGATTCCACCCATCGCAGGCCCACCGGGAAAGAAGGATCGATTGGAGTCAGAGACGCTTCAATCTCAGGATCGTTCCGCCACTTCGAAAGCAGTAGTTCTGCCTGAACGGATTGTCCACCCACATAGCGTGACGACGCCGCAACTATGGCCACTCGCAGCGGGCGTCGCTGCGATGCTTTCCCTGAGATGACAGAATGGCGCGGACTTCTGCGCCGAGTTTTTTTCTCCAACAGCTCCGCATAAAGTTCTTCATGGCGTGTCCGCATCGCGTCTATGGAGAAATTCGACTCCACAAACGTCCTGCCGTTTCGGCCAAATTCTGCCCGCATGGCAGGGTTCTGCAAGAGAAACTCGATCGCGTTGGCCAGTTCTTCCGGGTCGCCCGGCGCGACGAGAAGTCCGCGATCCTTTGTAATCAGCTCAGGATTGCCGCCGACACTGGCGGCGACCACGGGAATACCGGCCGCCATGGATTCGAGAATCGTATTGGATAAGCTCTCGGAAGTGGACGGCAGGACCGAGATATCGATCGAGGCCAGAATCGCAGGGATATCACGGCGGTCTCCCAGAAAAAGTACCCGGTCGCCGATTCCCAATTCTTTCGCTTCACTTTCCAATTCCGGCCGCAACGGTCCGTCCCCGGCCAGAACGAACTCAGTTCCGGGGAACCGTTGGCCGACGCGGCTGGCAGCACGGAGGAACTCGCCATGGTTCTTCGACGGCGTATTCATTCTCGCGATCATGCCCACCCGAAGGGTCGAGGAGCAGCGATCTAAAGCGGGCGCAGCCGGCGCGAAGGCTGAAGGAGCAAGGCCGTTGCCGATCACGACGACCTGACTTGCGGGCAAGCCTTGCTGAATTAGGCGGTCAGCTGCCGCACGCGAATTGCAGATCACGCGGTCGCACCAGCGAAGCGCCACCAATTGCGCCCGGGATTTGGCCGGGCTTAGCAGATCCCCTAATTGCCGCTGGCTTCCAATCACGACCGGGACTCGGGCCAGCCTTGCCGCGGGGATCAGTAGTAGATTCGTGTAAAAATCGAAGGCGTGGGCTACTGCAATAGCGGAGTCCCTCAGATAACGCGCCAGCCGGAGGCGCGCTCGCATCGATCCGGCACCATACATATTCCCCCCGACGGGGAACTCCATTGCTTCTTCGAAACCCTCCAGAAAGCCGCCACGCTTTGCTATACAACCGATGTGAGGATGAAACGAACTTGCACGAAATGAGTTGGCGAGCGCGGCAAACTGCCTTTCGCTGCCGCCGGTCTCAAAACTGTTGGTCATCAAGAAGAGATGCGGCAGTTGGGGACTTGTGGATGCGGCCATCACCCCACCCTCTCGGGCAGGCCGGCGACGCAGTTTGCATCAGGCTCTGAATCATCCATTTTGGACCGTTCAAGAAAGTTGCGATGCCAAAGTTCGAACATCATCAGCCGCCAGATCTCGTGATAGTCGTCCGTGTGTCCTTGGAAGAACGCATCCAGTAAACGACGGACCCCCGCTTCGTTGAAATATCCACGCTGCAAAGTACGCGGCTCCAACAGCGTCAGCGCCAGTTCTTTGAGTTCGTGACGCATCCAATGAGAGAGAGGAACCGCGAATCCTTGCTTGGGCCGATGCAGCACCTCACGGGGCACACCCAAACGTTCTGCGAGCTTCCTCAGAATATATTTTTGGCCCCTCTTGCCCATTTTCCACTGCGGATTCAAGGTCGCGACCCATTCCAGAAGAACGTGATCCAGCAGGGGAACGCGGGCTTCCAAAGATGTCAGCATGCTCATCCGATCGACTTTGGTGAGAATGTCCCCGGGCAGATAGGTCTTTGTGTCGAGATAAAGCACTTGGCTCAGAGGATCGCGGGCCGGCGCCTCGGACAGATAATGGCGAAACAAGTTTAACGGGTCGGCATCGGTTTCAAACGAGTTCAGGAATTCACTGGAAAGCAGAGTGAAATTTCTTTGGCTGGGAACAATAGAAACTGATTCGAGGTAGCGTTCTGACCAAGGCAGCGAAATACTATAAGCCAAATTGCGGCCCGGCGTCCCATAACCGAGCAGCGGGTAGATCTGGTTGCGATACCATCGCCCTGCCCATTGCGGGATGGGAAAGCCCGATCGCTCCTGCAGGTGGACACGATAACGATCATATCCGCCAAATGCCTCGTCACCTCCGTCGCCTGACAGCACGACCGTCACGTATTTGCGAGCCATGCAGGACACGTAATACGTGGGCAGCATGGACGAATCGCCGAACGGTTCCTCGAGACTACGGGAGAGAGTATCGACTGTCTCCAGCACGTTCGGTTCGAGAATCAATTCGTGATGATCAGTCGCGAACTTCTCGGCGACCATGCGGGCATAGGGAGCCTCATTGAAGTCGGCCTGCTGGAAACCGATGGAAAAGGTTTTGACCGAGCCCGGACTGGCCTTTGCCATCAAAGCCACAATCGTGGAAGAGTCTGTGCCACCACTCAGGAGTGCGCCCAGCGGCACGTCGGCAATCAGCCGGATGCGTACCGCCTCGGTGAGTTTTGCCTCAAGTTGATCGAGACATTCCTCTTCGCTGGCCGGCGAGTAGGTGCCGTATTCGGGCAAATCCCAGTACTGCCTGACTCGCGCTTCTCCCTGTTCGAACTCCAGAATGTGTCCCGGAGGCAATTTCTGAATGGCCGAGAAGGCCGTCACCGGGTCAGGGATGTAGCCGAAATAGAAATATTGCAAGAGGGCTTGCGAGTTTACCTGTGAAAGTTCCGGAGCTGCGGCCAGGATTGCCTTGATCTCCGAACCAAACAACAGATTTCCATCCGATAGAGCGTAGTGCAGAGGCTTCTTTCCCAGCCGGTCACGGGCAAGCAGCAGACGCCGGTGCCGCTCATCGAACAAGGCGAAGGCAAACATACCTCGGAGCTTGTGAACACAATCCGCTCCAAGGTCCTCGTAGAGATGGACGATGACTTCCGTGTCGGCATTGGTCCGGAAACGGTGGCCCCGGGCTTCCAGCTCTTTTCGAAGTTCGCGAAAGTTGTAGATCTCCCCGTTGAACACCACCCATACGGTTCGATCCTCATTGAAGATCGGCTGTTGTCCGCCGGCCAGGTCAATAATTCGCAGGCGGCGCATGCCCAGAGCCGCACCAGACTTGATGAATAGTCCTTCTTCGTCGGGACCTCGATGAACGATGGTCTGACACATCCGGCGAAGGAGGTCATAGTCAAACTGGCGATCGGCGCTGGCGCTGACAATTCCTGCTATTCCGCACATTTGTCAGCTCTCAGCAACCACGGTTGCAGTATCGACAGAGGCGGACTGGTGCGAAGCAAGGGGAACCCGTTTGAGACGATAGTCCCGATAGTCACCCGGGTTGCCTTCCCAGCCATCGGAGGCGGCCAGGATGGCATTTACCATCTCGCGCGCCGAAAAAAAGTGAAGGATTTCAGACCTATCGTGCGCGCCCTCGATCAGCTCGCGCAAAAACAGCTGCATCGGTTCTCCCAGCATGACTTCTTTGTCGCGCGGATCCATCCCATGACACTGCAGCTTGATAAACAACCAATCCGGCCGCCCTTTGACCGCAATCGCCGCCTGCTTCCACAACCTCAACCGACGCAGGCTCGGGTGGTTCTTGGAAGCAAGAGAGCCGTTCTCGACGTTGATAAGGCGGCCTCCGGGCCGGCCGAAATCGAGCATCAACGGGCCCTCAACCATCAAAGGAAAGAGGCTCGGAGACCGTCCACATTCGAGGTCGCGGCCGTTCCGGTGCGCCGCGCGACGGGTGAGTGGGCGACGACATTCATAGAGTGAATTAATCTTCGTGATGTGACTTCGGTAAAACGGGCCGGGCGGCAGGGTGAAATCCGCGTAGCAGCCGGTTTCTGCCAGCAACTGCATCTCGGAATCAACCCCGCAGTTCAATCCACCGTCGGAATTCGCGAGGGCATAGTTGCCGTGAACAAAAGCGTAACGCGGAGGTCCCACACCATCGAGATAGGAGAGTGCGTCATGCTCGGAAGCAAGTGTGTTCCGAAACTCCAGCAACTGACGGCGGGTATTCACCTCCGTATCCGGCCCCTGTGTCCCATGATGCAAATGGGTTTCGATCTCGCCCCAACCGGCCTTGCAGAGGCTAGCCAACCCCTGCAGCAAGCCTTTGTCGTACTGCTCGGCAGGATAAAAATAGGTGTGTACGAACGGCCGATCATCAGCGTCACGCCAGGAACCAAAGGCGCGCGGGTATTCCCGGCACCAGTGCTCCAGCCGGCGCTCCTGCTCATCATAGGGCATCCGGGCAGAGCCGTCGTAGGGAACGATCGACGGCTCAAAGTGGTCGGCCAGCACAATAATCAAATGAACGCCGCGCCTGGGGGCGCGCCGTGCAACTCTCTGCCAGGCGTAGGCGGGGAGCCAACGGGCAGTTCGAGACACTTTCTTGCCGAAGGGCAATTCTTCCGGGCGGCTGGGCGGTATCTGGGCCGCCTGAGGCCCGGCACCCTGAAGCGCATCTTCAGAATCGTCTCGCCGGTCAGAATGCCATGCAGAGGCACGTTCCTTCACGCAGGCGCAATGGCTGCTCTCGTTTCCCTGCTGCTCCGGTAACCAACCGCAGATCGTGCAACGCAGGGGAGCCAAGTTAGCCGGTGGCCACGCGCAGGCCGGGTTTCCCATAGCTTAGGACACCCTTGGAGAGAACCGCAGGGGCGACTTCAACAAGCTTGCCGCCGGTTGAGCCGGGAGTTGAGAAGGTGCACGCTCTTGCGTAATTGCGAAGAGAACTGACGTATAGCACACAGTGAAGTAAGAGAAGAACTGGTATGCTTCCGGAGCAAAGCAGGCTCCGACCACGAAGCCAACTAAAGAACTTCTTAGGGCGCCCACGAAAAGAACCGTCTCATCGTCCAGATGACGCTGGCCGAGGGCTCTGAGGTTGGCAAAACCCCGGCCAAAGAAAAGCAGATAGAGAATCAGTACTGGAATCCCTCCTTCCGCTGCAATTTGCAAGTACTCCATATGAACTTCATGCCAGACTCCAGAGTACACTTCAAAGTCGCCCGCTCCCACGCCAAACAGTGGGTAACGGAGAATGGCGTCTTTGGCTTTGATCATAAGCTGCCTGCGCTCCTCGTAAGAGGCGTGAGCTGAATCCTGCTCATCTGAGTTCCCCGAACTGAACATGCCATTCAGGCGCACCTTAAGATCCTTGCCGGCGACGGAAAACAAAACCAAGGAGACCAAGAGAGCTCCGGCAATCAGGTAGGTACGCTTGCCCTTTACTCCCAATTGCCAGAGAAGGACGGTTCCGGAAATAATCAGATTAATGAAGCCTCCCCGCGATGCCGTTAAGAACAGGACTGCCATCATCGTCAGGATACCGACGCCCCATGCCATTTTGCGCAGCCCGTTCTTGGCGAGCAGCAGAAAAATCAAACAAAAGGGAAGCGACAATACGATGGCGAAGGAGAAATCATTCGGGTTCGAATACACACCTCCGAGGACGCCTTCCAGTCGTGGTACGGAGTACCCTTTCACAATCGCCACGCAGGAAATGATGGCCACGGAGGCAGACTGAACAAACATAATGCGGCGAAGTCTCCTCAGGCTGGTAACGAGAAGAAACGTCATTAGCCAGGCGACCAACATCTTGGAAAAATCCAGAACTGTGTTAATAGCACCGCCCTTCCATACCGGTGAAAACACCGCAGAAACAAACAGGAGAATTATCATCAGCACTAAGTAATACGCTTCTTTGGGAAGATCGCTGATCTGGCGCGAAGTCTTGCCGATGCTGAGGAATAGGGCTACGGTCGCCAGAGACCCCGTAATCTTGGCCAGCGGAACGACGCCCACAGCCGGTATCAAGTCCCCGGGTCTGGCACAATAAACTAAATAGAACATGGTGAGCCAAAAAAACGCCCCGCTCAAAACCTCTTTTTTTTCTTGCGGTTGTACGTTCGCCGCAACCGAGTTGATGGCTCCCGCAGCGAGGCGAGCTACTCCAGGTGCTTCAAATCGAGCCCCTCTTCGTGGCTGCAATGCCGACCGTATTTGCCCGTTTGGTCTGTCTTCAGGAGCCACGGATTTCTACCTCAGCAACAACTTCCCCAGAACGGTTTCTCGACGAACGATCATAATATCAGCTTCATCCCACTGGTCCTCTCAGCTTGAATATGAAAGTTTGATGAATTTCCTTATCAACCCTGGCGTGTGGATGCTCACGCCGCAGCGAAATCGCGGAATGAATCGAACGAACAAATCCCGGCTCACATTCCTCCTGGCAGAACTCAAGGCAGATCGGTAAAGAGTCTTCTTGTCCTCGCGTCGTAGGGTGGAAGAATGGGCGCTGAATTGAGCGTCACTGCGATGCGTTCGCAGACGGAGGCCGATCCGCAAGGTTTGGTCCAGTTGCGCCAAACGGAAAAGGGTTTATTCGATAAACCTGAAAATCGGCGTTCTCATACACCTCATTCAGAGATGCGGAATGAGCCCGGATGAAAGGAATGAGAGTATCGCGGTCTTCCTCAAAGATGGGACTGGAAACGATGTAAGCCGCGTGAATTTTCGCGACGTAGCCCGCTAACCGATCCCCATGATTGTAGTCGTAGACTGCCGCGGGCCGCGATGTGAACAATGAAAGAGCGCGACTCCTCCGAAACACAAACACATCGGCTGGATCCGTGTGGCTTCGTATGTATAGGCACAGTTCGTTGAACGAAGGCTTGCCGTCCGTCTGACGAATCACACCATAGGTAACATGGCGAAAGGCAGCAAGGTAGGAAACACCAATCATCAGCACCACGGCAGCGAACACTGCCTTCGCCCAAACCGGTCGAACCATGTCTGGAAGGTTCCTGATTCCGAGGAGCATCAGGTAAAGGTAGAACGGAATTAGTGGGAACAAATATCGCTGTTGCGTAAACGGAAACACGACCAAAGCGAGTATGTAGGGGAGAAAGAAAACCTCCAACGGCGTGATGGCTTTGCCGAAGCGGAACCGCGCGCCCAGGCATGCCAGCACGGTTGTAATACCGAACAAAACCAACGAAAAGCTCTTGCCCAGCGAACGGGTCCACAAAATCGCGAAATCTCTCGGATATTCATTCAGATTGGCGGCAATACTCGCCAAAGTCGGGTGCAGTTGGTCAGCATAGCTTTGCTCACCGTTTCCAAAAACCTGCCGTTGTGCGAGGGCAAGCACAACACAAACGAACACCGCCAGAATGGCAAAACGGGTGACTCTTCGATACTTCAGCCAGTCGTAGAGCACTAAGCCGGCAAGCAAGGTAACCCCCACCGTCCTTGTGCCGACACTGAGGTACAGAAGTATGCCTGTGGCGATCGCCCACCTCCACCACGCAGGTCCGTAACGGGGAGCACTTCGTGCCAGCAATGCGGTCGCGTAAAAGAAAAAGAGGAAGGGGAGGTCGGCGATAACTGCATCCTTGAAATCCCAGAAAATCGGGCTGAAGCCAAGAAACGCAACGAGTGCCAGCAAGTATGGCCACTCCAGGTCGCGCTTCCAGTAAAGGGCAACCGCCGCCAAGGTTAATATAAAGAAGATCACCACTTCGATCTTCATAGCGTACAAATTCAAACCAAACGCCGCGTATATCGGGGCCAACAGCAGCGGAAACACAGGCGGAAACGCCCGAGGCCCATACTCGGGAACATCCGGGTTATAGATATATCCAGTATCGGTGTATGCGCGTCCTTCCGTGATGTTCTCCGCATGATGGACATAGAGGGCATAGTCGTCGTACCAGGAGTTGCCGCGACGAATCGTCAAAAGATAGAAAACCGCAATCGCGACAATGAGCGATGCGAGAATTAGGGCGCCCCGGCGAGAAATCGTAACCGTGACTCTGCCCTGAGACTCGGAATCACCTGACTGGAGCAATCTGGGACGACTCGTCGATTTCACGGCAGATCCAGGAAGTTGAGCGTTCGATGTGCTCATGTTCAATTCTCAAACCCCATATTAAGCTTTTGCAAACTAGCGAGCTTCAATGCTCCCAAGTAGAAGGTTGTACAGTTTCGTCGCGGCGCGGGTTCAGATGCGCGAGTCGCGTCTTGAGATTCCGGGCGAGGGCATCGGTAAACAGTTCCGCCCCTTTCTCGTTCAAGTGAAAGCCATCGAGAAAGTATTCCGGACCCAGACTCCCCAAGGGCACCGGAATGTCGACGGTCACGTTCTCCAAACTACCTGCCTTGGCCAGCAAGTCGTCGCGGTGCGCCAAAGAGGGAGGTACCACGAAAACGAAGTCCACATGGTAGTCCTGGCACAGTTTCACGATCGCGCGCAGCCGCAGACGACTCTGTTGAATCGCTTCGTCGTCTGGCGGAAAGTTCGGCGGCACGCGAGCCAAAGCATTCATTACGTCTGCGTAGGGACGGTCCGATACGTTCAAAATATAGTTGCGGATGGTCGCGCGATCCGCATAAAAGGCGCTCCAGTGCGCAAAGAACAATCCGCTAGTCCTGGTGTTGTCCAATCCTGCGTCCCGGCTAACGGCCAGGAGATCTCTGGCGCGAAAAAGATGGCGCGCACTGTATTCGCCCAAGATTCCGGGGTCCAAAGTCTGTCCGAGATTCAGGCATACGACAACTTGGGTTGGCCGCACGCCCTCTGAAAACAATCCTTTCAGGCCGTAGTACCAGTCCAGGTAATCAGTATTCTCGATCGCGTAGCGGACAGGCCTGATTTCGGGAGAGAGCGCCGTAACGAACCGGGGATAGTCGAGTCCGTAGAGCAACAGCGAGTTGCCAACCACGAGCACCGTTGCCGGGCCGTGCGGGACGGCTGTTCCGAGTGCTCTCACTTCCTGCTGATCTCCTACGATCCTGCGCTGGATATGGCTGATACGGGGAAAAAGGACGCGGGCAGCAAATTCGGCCGAGCCGAGTACGCCAGCCAATACCATCAGGAGGGCAATGGTGGCCGTACGGATAACCCCGTTCGTCAACTGCACCTCCCCGGTTGGAGGATGCGCCAGTTTCGACATCCGATCCTCGTCCTGTTCAGAACTGGAAATAGATAAATGCACTGGTCTCACTCGCTGCGTACGCTACCATGAGAACGGCCATTGCCGCCGCCGCGCCGATTGGCCACGTCAATCGCTGATGTTCGAAGATGTATTCCTCGTGGCAACGCTCGAGACGCAAATCCATAAGGAGCATTACTCCCGAAACGATGCCCAGAAACGCCAACTGGGGTCCGTACTGAGGTCGCCACTCAAAGTGACGCAGGCTGCCGAGCATGTGGAGAGCGGCTTGCACCGAGCGGGCGCGAAAAAACACCCAGCTTAGAGCGACCACGGCGAGTGCCCCAAAACGGGCTGGCCAACCAACTTCGGCCTTGCCCCGCGTGAGCATGCGTTCCACCGAAAGCCAGGCTCCGTGGATGCCCCCCCAGATAACAAACGTCCAATTCGCACCGTGCCAGAGGCCTCCCAGAAGCATAGTGATCATGAGATTTGCATAGGTACGTCGCGAGCCCAGACGGTTCCCTCCCAGCGGAATGTAGAGATAGTCCCGAAGCCAAGTGCTCAGGCTGATGTGCCAGCGCCGCCAAAAATCCTGCAAACCATTGGCAAGATAGGGCTGGCGGAAATTCACCATGAAATGGAAGCCTAGCAACTGTGCGCTACCCCGGGCCAAGTCGCTGTATCCGCTGAAGTCGCCATAGATCTGCCAGGAAAAGGCATACACTCCGATCAGGACCGAAATAAAGTTCCACCCCAGACGGCCGTCAAAAGCCAGATTGGCCAGGTTGGCGCAACTGTCCGCGATGACCGTCTTGCGAAAGAGTCCAGACACAATCAGCATGCAACCATCGAAAAAAGCACGCTCGTTAAATTGTCTGGGAGACTGGGTCTGCGGAAGAAGGTGAGAGGGCCGTTGAATTGGCCCAGCAATCAAGTGTGGAAAGAGGCTCACGAAAAGGCCGTAATCCACCAGGGAACGGGAAGGTTCCAGTTCGCCTTTGTAAACATCCACAACGTAAGCCACTTCCTGAAACGTGTAGAAGGAAATACCAGGAGGCAAAATGATGTTTATCAAACCGATAGGTATATTGCGCACATGCAGGGCCGTCAGCATTGTGGCGAATGAGCCCACAAAAAAATTACAGTACTTGAAAAAGCCCAGAACCCCGAAATTGACGCACAAGGAAAAAATCAGCAACGCTCGGCGCTGTGGGCCCGGGGGAATGGCCGCAATTCGCCGGGCAACCACGTAGTCCACAACTGTGGACGCCATCATGAGCAGCAGGAAACGCCAGTCCCACCATCCATAGAAAAAGTAACTGGCGCAAAGCAAAAACACATTCTGCCGCCGCCAACTCAGGCGCCAATACAGAAAAACCACAATGATTAAGAAAATGAAATAGGCTGGCGAGTCGAAAAGCATGTTCGGAGTCTCAGTTCAAAAGACCGCTCCCTCTCGTGACTCTCGGCGAACGAAGTCGGAGAAAGAAGTAATTTTGGAGCCGTCAAAAATCTGACAGGCTGGCAGGGCCTCCCAGTGACGCCAGCGGTTGAACGCAAGGCTCCGCTCCGCGCGCAGCACTATCCACGATCCAACCCGCTGACTCTTTGGCGCTTGAAACCCGCACGCGGTCACACGCGGCGAGTGCCCCCGCAAACGCACGATAGCAGCGGTTTGTGAACCTAGCGTTAAAATCCGAAGGCAGGTGTGTGTGCTGACATTTCGCGCATGGCTGTCATTGCGGGGCGCCTCGGTGCTGTCATACTCAACCGTCACGACTGGCATGATCTTGAGGCAGCGCCGGGCTGTTCAGAGGGGAAGATCAATGCTAAGGATTTTATTCAACTTCGCGAGGCAGGAATCTGTTAGCTTAGTCATCTGTGGGTCCCGCGTTACTGGTGGTACATGAAGACACTCGCCCTTAGGGTTCTTAAGAGTTGCGGCACATTCGCCCTGGCCCGGGGCATGTCTGCCAATGGCGGGCGGATCCTCGCCTACCACAATTTTTCAGATCACGGCGAAACGCGTCCCAACGAGGTGAACATCTCTGCGGCGCGGGCTCAACTTGAATATCTGCGCCGCCATTTTCGTGTTGTCCCGCTGAGCCGCCTGGTCGAGCAACTGGCATCGGGTGCTCCGCTGGAGCCCTATAGCGTGGCCCTGACCGTCGATGATGGCCGCCACAACGTCTATGATCTTTTCTTTCCGCTTCTCAAAGAGTTCGAGATGCCTGCTACGTTTTTCGTGGTCAGTTCGTTCATACGGCGGGACGACTGGGTGTGGACGGACAAGGTATTGTGGCTGTCGGAGCAGTCGCGGGCCCTTGGCGCACTCGCCCCGGACAGAATTGCGGGCTTTTTCAAAACGCTGAACCACATGCGTCCGGAAGCCCGCAATGCGCATATCGAGAGTACCGCGCAGAGGTTGGGCATCCCCATCCCGAAAGAGCCCCCGCCCAAGTATGCGCCGTGCTCGTGGAATGAATTGCGCGAGATGGCCAATTCTGGGCTGGTGGAGATCGGTTCCCACACTGTAACCCACCCTATTCTTGCCAGCGTCACCGATGCAGAGGCCTGGCAGGAACTAACAACCTCTCGCGCTCAGATTGAAGAGGGCCTGGGAAGAAAGGTCAAGAGCTTTTGCTTTCCCAACGGAAAGCCGTCCGACTACCGGCCCCATCACATGCGACTGATTAAAGACGCAGGATATAGCTGCGCGATGGTGACGCGTTTTGGAATGGCCTTCAGCGGGTCGGATGTTTACGAACTGCCGCGGATGGGTGTCAGTGCCGCGACTGACATCTTGTCTTTTTCCAAATATCTTGATGGGGTGGAGTATTATCAGCACAACCTCAGGAGATCATTCCGTCGTAATTCAACAATCGAAAATCCGCACTACTGGGAAGAAGCTATTCCGGTGGTGGAGTAGCCAGGAATCGCCGCGTTTTCCGGAGCGTGCGGCGATTCTGCATTCTGCGGCCCAGACGATTGGTGTTATCGAAGCATTTGGGATGGCAGTCGATTCAGGTGATCAGGCGTCAGAAAGAAGTAGTTTTGACTGCGCTCGCCACATCTGCGCTTGCGCAAAGCAGCATCGTCAAACCAATATCCCTGGTAACCCTCCGCCTCCAGTAGTTCAAATACCTGCGCGGCCGGCGTTCCGGCCTGGTCGGGATCGGCAAGGATTTCGATCAACATTGCCGGCTTAGACCGGCGGATGGTTTGCAAGCTACCGTGGAGGAATGCCAGCTCGTGAGAATTCACGTCGCACTTTATGAAACTGATCTTATCCTGTCGATTGGCAAATGCTGAATCCAACGTACCGACGGCAACTTTAATTCGCCGACAATCCGGTCCAGCGCTTTGCTGATCCAGGGTCGCATCGTAGTGACATTCACTTCCCCACCGGTAACGCGGAATCACAATCTCTGCACTCCCCAGTTTGTCAGAGAGCGCAAAGTTGAATAGTTCAACGTTCGCCAGTCCTAGTTTTCTAACGTTATGCGACAGAAAATCAAAAATGGGCGGGTTCGGTTCGAAACTGTAAACCCGACCGGAAGGTCCGACGATCTCAGACAGAAACTTTGTGTAGTCCCCAATTGAGGCTCCGATGTCCATCACACTGTCCCCCGGACGAGCCAAGGACTTCACGAATATTTTGTCGTTCTCTCCCCAGTCTTCGGGCGTATGGCTCAGCAAATATGCGTAATAGGCCTTCTTCAACTGGTGAAGGCTCTTTTCGGGAAGCACCGCTACGATTGCGCGCCCGAGAATCACCTTAGGATTCCACTCGGATTCCGTCAGCATGAACTTCCGGCTAATCGTGTCGAAGGCTTTGTGCATGCTTCACTTTATGGCTTGTTCTTCCCTGAGCGCCGTGGCGGATTGTAGGGCCTTCGTTTACGGTCAGGCCGGAACAGGATCCCAACTCCCGCACGAAACTCGAAAAGATCCAAGGCGTCTCGGCGACGGTTGTTATTGCAGGAGCTACCGCTGAAATCCAGTTCGATTCGTAATCACCGCTCAGGGTTCTCCGCTGGTCGAGGGTGTAACTGTGAAATACTTGTCGTCAAAATTGGCGGTTGCATATTGCTGGACTTCCCGCTGCAGTTTCTGAAGCTTTTCGACCCGTAATTTCTTCAGAATCTCGTCCCTCACATCTGCCAGCGGCAAAGCCCGCTTTGCTCCAGCCTTGTAAATGTAGTGACCGTTTGGCTCATCGAACAGCTTGGAGATTTCGCCCGGCTTCAGGTCCATGACCGACACTTCTTGCGCAGAACGCAGGTTACGCCGACGTTGCTTTTGCATTTCGACTTTAGCTGGCGCAGCGGTCCCACCGAATAGGGCAGCCTTGTAAGCGTCCGCTTGCAACAGAGTGAAATCTTCGCCAGCCAGCGCGCGAGTTCGCAACTCTTCCGCCGTCTTCTTCATGGCGAGAACCGAGTCTTGCTTGCGCTTCTGAACCTCTTCAGGGTTCCCCACTGCAGGAATCTGCTGGGCCGCAGGAACATACAATTCCTGAAGCTCTATTTCTTCGAAGCTTTCACGATTATCTTTGTAGTACTGTTCGATGTCCGCGTCGGAGACCTGCTGGGCTTTCTCCCTTACAACCCTCCCCAAAAGAAATTGCAACGTCGCTTCCCGCCGCAGCTTCATCAGCTCTTCAAATCGTGGATCGCTCTCCAGACCCATCTCGCGGGCTTGCTGGGCCCGTATCAATGTCTCGGCATAATTCGCTGCGAAGGTTCGGCGGTCCGCTTGCGGCAGGTAGGGCTGGACCAACTGGATCAGAGCCTCAAACTGGGCACGAGTGATCACTGTCTTGCAGTTGGACGGAGCTGTCTTCTTGCTTGCAGGGTCGCCACATAGACCGTCGATCGTTATGACCGCTGCATCTGGTGCAATGGCCGTAGTGCTCGTGCTCGACGTCACCGCTGCGGTCTTTGCGGAAGCCTGCCCATCCTGAGGCGCGTCGGAATGGCCGTTCTCCATTTGAGCTTGCCCCCAAACCAAAGCTCCGAACAGCAGAAAGACTACCCCACTTCGCATTCCATTCCTCCAAAGGCACAATAAAGTAGACAAAGTAATAATCTAAACTCAGAACGTCGCAACGTTGTTAATGCCAGATTAAAAATCTGTCACGGGTGTAAGGTCTTGATAGATCTTTGTTAGCTTAACGAGCGCATAAGAAGCTGCCCGTTGAACAGGTACTTGCCCTTATCGGAGGCTGGCAAAGCAGGCTTGCGAACCCTGGCCCAATGGGCGGACTCGGCAAAAAGTTACTTCCCATTGGGCTTCAACATCGAAGATCCGATCGTATACGCAATCTCGGGCCGCAAATGAATCGGCTTGTGGGTGAGAGGAGTTCTAATGGGGCGTGTTCGCTTTCTTGGAAAGCCGACGCCTCGCCAAGATTGCGACCCCAACCAGACCGCCGCCGAGCAGCGTCAAGGTGCTGGGTTCCGGTACAGGGGTGAGTTGGACGACGCCGGTGTCGCCGCTGGCGACTTGCCACGTTCCGCTACCCTGTTGCACGAAAGTAATCTCAATGTTTCCCCCATAGTACCCCATCGTTGTTCCGCCGGTGCCCATCAAAGTTCCGTCCGAGATGGTACCGTTAAAAGTCCAATATGCGAGGGAACCGATAGTAGTCTCCGTCCATGTGACCATCGAGAAGGAACCCGTAAAAGTAAAAGGTCCGCCGCCCACAGAACTAGCATTCCCGGTGATCGTGATAGTGCCGCCGGGCCCCCAAGTGGCGTTGCCCGACGGCGAACCGCTCACAAGGTTGGTTCCGGTGTTAAACGTCACAGTCCCCGGAGTCATCCCCCCATTCCCGCAAGCCGCGGCAGAGCCGCAGCTGTCAAGCCCGATACCGCTAGCTTGCGTCAGAGTCGAACCTGACAAAGTGAGACTGTTCCCCCCGCTCGCAGTGATGGTCCCACCACTATTCGAAAAGTCCACACCGTCGGCAAAAGCGGCCAGAGGCATACACCCCACTAATAGAGCGAACGCCAACATTTTCGTCAGCTTCATTCAAAAGCCTCCACAGACAAGCTTACGTGCATGGCCCCGGTTTCACCGCTCTGCCTGGATCGGGCTCAGGATGCGGCTTCTCTCCTAATAAGTTTCAGCGATCTGACCTGAGTCGTCTTCCCATTCGACGGCGTGCAAGCCAAGCAATCACAACGCCCGGTCGGAGGAGTTGGCCAAACCGCGACAGCATCGAAACGGTAACCGATGCCGCGAACCGTCTTGACATACGTCGGGCTCGCTAGGTCCGGCTCAATCTTTTCCCGCAGCCGCCGAATGCAAGCGTCCACACTGCGCGGAGTCACGAATTCCAGCTTCCCCCACACCGCATCGAGAAGCCCATCGCGGGTGAACGTATGCCCGCGGTGCCGGGCAAGATAATCCACGAGGCGGAATTCCAAAGTTGTGGTTGCTACTTCGGCCCCCCGCACGGAAAGCTTCATGGCACGGTTGTCGATCACAATATCCGCCCCGATGGGAACCGAGCGTATTACGCGCCGCAGCGCCGCCTGCACCCGAGCCATCAACTCCCGCGGACTAAAGGGCTTAATGAGACAGTTGTCCGCCCCCGCTTCCAGCGCAGCACAACTCTGTTCTTCCTCGGTACCGGTAGTCACGAATATCAAGGGAATGCTGCTCTCCAAGGGGCCCCTACGAATCCGTCTACACAAGTCCAGCCCACCGCCATCCGGTAACGTCGAAGCGATCAACATCAACGAAGGCCGACAATCCTGCACTCTTTCCAATTCTGCGACGGTCGAGAACGTGCGGACAGAGTGCCCCCCGTTTTCTAAATACCGCTGCGCGAGCCGACAGGATTCCAAATCGCCATCCACTACAAAAATAAGCTCCGCCATCTCTGTGGCCCTCAACAAACGGAAGTCCGAACTGCACGATTGGAGTTATACAAAGCCGACCCCCATAAATCCAACTCCAGCTCGAAACTGCCACCTATCGAGTCACAACCCAGTGGTTCCGAGAAACTGACCACATCACATGCGAACTCGAGACAAACCTTTCTTCTTCGATAGCGAAGTGTACCGCGGACCATATTACGAATCGGTGACGCGAAGATTAATACTCCGTGAATTATGAGGAGGGGTCTCAGGGAAAATGTGGAAAAACGAGCCTGGATGGCCCGTCCGGAGCGGATTTTCAGGGATGGCTTCCTCAGGTGGCAGAGTTACGGTTTTCACCGTAGTCCTTCAGCCCGATCACGAATTCCTAGCCAGGCAATTGCAACAGCAGCTTTTTCACATCCTCTGCGTTGGAATTCTTGGGATCGATCTGCAACACTCTCCGCAGCTGCTGGCGCGCCAGCGCAGGCTGGCCGGTCTTCTCATACGCCAACCCCAAATGAAAGTGCACCGTGGGATCGTCCGGGAATTTCCATTTTTCCGCCAGCTTGAGCGCGTCCTGGAACTGATCAATCGCCGACTTGTAGTCACCCTTCTGATAAAACACCCAGCCCATGGTGTCGGCCACCTGGGGAGAATCAGGCATTCCACGGCGCGCCGTCTCTGCCAGGGGAATTGCGAGGTCCGGATTATCTCCCGATTGCAACATCACATACGCCAGATTGTTGGAAGCCAGCGGATTGTGTGGACTGATCTCCAGGGCTTTCAGATATGCCTCTTTGGCTTTGTCCCAATTCCGCTTCGATTCATACAACTGTCCGATCAAAACGTGAAAAGCCGCCTCGCCAGGATTACTCTCGAGCGCGTGTTGACAGCTGGCGATCGCTTCCTCGGGCGCCCCCCGCGTCGCCTGCACCCGGCTGAACTTGAGCCAGGCATCAACATCGTGCTTATCCAGCTGGATTGCCTTTCCGAAGCTCGCCTCGGCCTCGCCCAGATCCTGCTCGTTCCGCCTGTGGTCAAACAGAGTGGTCCCGAGGAGATCGTAAAAGACGCTGCTGTCAGGCACTTTGGCAATCTGAGCCCGCGCCGCAGACAGCGCATTAGCAGTCTGGTCCTGCGCTAAGTATGTATTCATCAGGCCAGCCAGCGCATCCGCTGAACCGCTTTCGTGGTCCAGTGCTTGCTGGTAGGCACGTTCCGCTTCGTGGTAACTCTTCCGTGCAAGCATCAGGTTTCCCATTTGGACATAACCAAGGGAACTCGAGGGCGCGACTTCGATGGCTTTGAGCACATCCGGCTCAGCCTGCGGAAACTTACCCCGCCGGAGGTAGGAAAGCGCACGCAGGGCGTAGCCATCCCCTGATGCAGGTTGGAGATTGACGATTTGGCTGGAGTATCGTTCCAGTTCGAGCATGTCGCCTTTGCGCAAAGCTAACTGTGCCAGAGCACGCTGCGCCTCGACCAGATCGGGGCGGTAACGGAGCGCGTCTTCCCAGGCACGTTCGGCTTGCTCTCCGTTTCTCAGCCCATCAAAAGCCTGGCCAAGATGGTAATAGGCAAGACCGCTGTGTGGTTCATTCTTGACGGCCGTCTGCAGCGACTGGACCGCGTCGCTCCAATGCCCTCTCTTGATTTGGATTTGCCCCCGTTCGATCAGAGCGTCAACATCGTTTGGTCTCGTTTTGAGGACTGAGTCATTCAACTTGCCCGCTTCGTCCAACCGGTCCTTGATGATGAGAAGTTGAACGTAGTTGTTTGTCACCTGCAAGTCCTGCGGGTGCTCTCGGTCTAGGGTGCTGTACTCCGAAGTTGCGTTGTCAAAATCCCCGATAGCGAAGTAGAAGTCGCCCAGCATGCGATAACCAATCGAGTTGTTGCCAAAATCTTTCTTGCTCTGTTTCAGAAAACCCTCAGCCTCTGTCTTCTTGCCCTCGACCAGGTAGAGCCGGGCCAGTGCGATGCACGGTTCGGGGTTTTGGGGGTCGCTCTCCATGGCACTGCGAAACTGCGCTTCGGCCTCTCCGAAATGCTGACGCGTCTGGTAATAGTTCCCTAGTGCCAATCGCACGATGACTGTTTTGGGAGCAAGCTCGACTGCTTTCTTGAAGTTAACTTCTGCGGCATCGAACTGACTGGTTCTGACCTGAAGCAGAGCCAGGTCGAGATAAGGCTCCCATTGATTGGGTTTAAGAGCGATAGCCTTCTGCAGTTCCTCAATACCGCGCGGCACATCCTGTTGAGCCACGTGCAGACTAGCCATCAAAATGTGAACCTGCGGTTCATCCGGCTGCTGGGCCGCGAGCAGGTCGACTTGTTCTTGTGCAGATTTCAGGTTATTGCCTGCAATGAGTAACTTCGCTAAATCGAGCCGAGCCGGGTAATTCTGCGGTTCCAGTTCGAGGGTGCGGTCGAGCTCTTTGTAAGCGTTGGGCCACTCCTGCAGTTGCAGGTAGGCACGACCCAACTGATAGTGCGCCGCGGCAAAATGCCCATCGGTCTGAATCGCATTGCCGAACTGGATGGCCGCAGCCGAATACTGGGCCTTCGCGAAATACCGCTGGCCACTCTCGAAATACTTTTGTTTGCGCACGTTGGGGTCGCGTGAGCATCCTGACAACACAATCATATTCATCGCCAGGATCAACAAACCGACTAAGACTGAACTACGCTTCATTTAAAACTCTCCGCACAGGCGATTGCCTCAATCGATTGGGGATGACATAGCGATTCGCGGGGAACAGCCCACGGCTGGGTAATGTGAGCGAAGCAACCAGGAAGGCAAAAGGCTCTTGCCCCACAAATCCGCTCCCCGAAGGAGATATGTAAATCCGCTGCGGAAAGATTTCCAATTTGCCGAAAGTGACTCATACGACGGGCGGAAATGCCAAGCCAGCTTATGCAAAACCGGGCTGAAACGCAATTCCCAAGTCCTATGTAGACGGAAGTGAAGATGAGTCACAGGCCATTCGGCGGTCGGCGACTGTGAAGAAAAGTTTCCTTACCTTATTCCTTCGGCTTCATCATCCTTCCCCCAAGCTATTGAAATGACTATTCTTCCGTCTTAAGGAACCCGAGAAAGCAGTAGGCGGAAGCCGGCCAATTTAGAGGAGCGGTCTCAAGTTTGGATCGCCCTGGCCTGAAAGAATTCGCATTCCTTTAACAATCACATTGTGACGGAAGCGTTATGATCTCGGGTGTGCAGTGGACTCTTGTTTTTGCGAGGAAAGCTCTGGGGAGTACCTCCGATATAACGGGCTGGTTGCAGCCAGCCTCTCGCGTAGCTTTCAAGCTCGGACAGATGTTTCTCGCTCTGATGGTGAGCCTGGCTCCGATTGGGGGGTGGGCGCAAGACGGGCAGGCTAGCCTCATCCGTGGGGACGAAGGGAACAAAACAATCGCTTCGGCGCCGGATGATCCAAAAACCTCGGCGACGACGGCCACGGTACCCGCGGAGCCGAGCTATGTGATTGGCGTAGACGACACGCTTCTCGTCTCGGTGTGGAAGGAGCCGGACTTAACCACCACGGTGCCCGTCCGCGCCGATGGCATGATCTCGGTGCCGCTGCTCGACGATGTGCAGGCGGCCGGGCTGACACCGATGCAACTGGGTGCGTTGCTCAAAGGGAGACTGAAAAAATATGTCTCCGATCCGCGCGTCACGGTAGTCGTGACTCGGACCGATTCTCACCGCATTTACGTACTAGGGGAGGTTTTGCACAGCGGTGCAATTTCGTTGCTTCACAGAATGACCGTGCTTCAGGCTTTGGCGACAGCGGGATTCAGTGAGTATGCCAACACCAAGAAGATTTACATTTTGCGCAAGAACAACGGTCAGGAACAGAAGATCCCCTTCAATTACAAGCAGGTCATAAGGGGCCAAGAAGTGTCGAAAGACATCCAATTGGAGCCTGGGGACATGATTGTTGTGCCGTAAGAACTACAAGTCCTCTGGCGTATTAGCCAAAGTGCAAAGATTCTAGGTGGGTTGAGTCGTACTTGCGTCGTGCACGGAAGCTGGGGCGGACCAGGTTCCGATCACGGACTGGCGAGACAAGGAGAAGCAAGTGATCCCGAATCGTGTGTTGGGCTTGGATGACTATTTGGCCATGTCTCACCGTCGCTGGCGGATGGTTTCCGTCGTGGGTTTGGTCGCACTTGTAGGGGGTTTCCTGGTTTCTCTTCGTTCCCTGCCTACTTACACTTCGACTTCTGTGTTGCAGGTTGAAAAACCACCCGCTCTCCCTTCGGGCATGCTGAAGCCGCCGCTGAGTCCAGTATTCGTGGCGATCAACTACCGAGAGATTAGCGAACGGCGCGATCATGTCATAGCCCTGCAGGGGCAGGTGCTCAGCCGGAGCAATCTGCAGGGCATGGTCCGCCGATTGGGATTGGATAAGAAAACCAAGAACGTGGATGCTCTGATCGATGACATCCAGGCAGGCGCCTCCATCACCGAGGTAGACCTTTCCACCTCACTTGTTCCCACTACATCTTCATCCGGTACAACACCCACTCCCCCGCCAATACCCTACGTTTACGCCACCCCGGGATTTTCCATAAGCTTCACCTCAGACAACCCAAATGAGGCACAGCAGATTTGCGCCGAACTCACATCGAGCTTCTTGACCGAAGACATCAAAAGCCGCGAACGACGGTCGACTGACACAACCGACCTTCTTTCGCGACAATTGGACGAGGCCAGAAACAATCTTGACGAGCAGGACAAGAAGCTTGCCCTGTTCAAGGCCCAACACATCGGCCAGTTGCCGGAAAATCTGGACGATAATCTGAGGGTTATGTCCAGGCTCAATGCTCAGCTGGAAGCCTCCACCCAGACGCTTCACCAGGCGGAGCAGGACAAGGAATTCAATGAGTCCGCTCTGGAAAAACAAGTTGCTGCTTGGAAGGGTTCCCAAGAGGCGACGACCTCGGACTCGATCGAACGCCAGTTGGCGGCCTTAACGACACAACTCGCTGCCTTGCAAACCCGCTACACGGATGACCATCCCGAAGTCATCAAGACCAAGAGTGACATAGCCAGGCTGCAGGCCAAGCAGAAGGAAATGAATGCTTCCGCGGACCCGAAAGCCGACGCCGACACGGTGTCCCGGAAAACCGAAACGCCGGAGATCCTGCAATTGCGCCGGCAGATTCAGCAAGACAAGGACCTCGTTGGACGGTCCAGGCGGGAGCAGAAAGATCTGCAGCAAACGATCGCTACGTATAAGAACGGGCTTGCGGTCAGCCCGGAGGTGGAGAAGGAATATAATCTACTTACACGGGACAATCAGATTGCCCACACGATATACGAAGGCCTCGTGACCAGCAAGAGTGAGTCCGAGATACGCGCGGACATGGACCGGCATCAACAGGGTGAACAGTTGCGAATCCTTAGTCCGGCCTCTTTTCCGGCTTCACCTGGTTTTCAGCAACGATGGCTATTGGCCGCCTACGGACTTGGGGGCGGCCTGGCATTGGGTATCTGTATTGCCTTGTGGCTGGAATTGAGCAATAAAGCTATGCGCAATGAAGCGGACGTACTGGCGGGAGCGGAATTGCCCATGCTGACATCGATCCCGTGGGTAGGTCCGGTGGCGGTGGAGGAAGGCTGGCGGGGCCGATTCAAAGCTTTTTTAGGTCACAAGAGCACCGCCTAAGTTTAGCGCCATCGTAGAAAGAATCGTCTGCTGTTTGAGCGAACCCGTTTCATGCGACCTTGGAGCTTGTTACTGCCCTCCAAGCCCCCGACAGCATGTGGAAAAGCTCAAAATGCTTGCGTGAGTTTGGGGTCGTATTCTTTTACACTTTCGGGATTCGGCCGACGGGTTTCGGAGGCTTGGGTCCGGCCGATGCGGGACTACAAAATTCATGAGCCGATCTTACGATGCGCTGAAAAAAGTCGAAAGGGAAAATCCTCCCTACAAGGTGGTCGGGATCGAGGAAGTAGAAATGCCGTCGGCGATGCCGGTTGACGGGAGGAAGATCCCGGTTGCCGATCCCGCCGCGTCTCCCGGCCCAGATTCCATCGCTCTGGACACCCTGCTGGAACGTTGTTCCCCCAATACCTGGACCCCGAATGCAAAGACTATGCTCTTCTTCGGCTCCGGGGAGGAGGTTCGTGCCACGGAGGAATTCCGCACGCTGCGTTCGCGGCTCCAGCAAGTCCGGGATAAACACTCGCTGCGGAGAATCTTAGTCACGAGTGCAGTTCCCAAGGAGGGAAGATCTTTCGTTGCCGCGAACCTGGCGCAGGTGTTGGCGCTCGAGCCAGGCTGCCGAGTGTTGCTGGTTGACGCGGATTTGCGCAACCCGAGTCTGCATTCCTCCCTCGGCACTTCCGCCACTCCGGGCTTTTCGGAGTACGTCCTCGGCGAGACCGACGAATTGGGGATTATCCAGAGAGGGACGATGGCGAATTTCTTTTTCATCGCATCGGGACGACCGGCCTCGGGGCGGCCAGAACTTGTTTCCAGCCGTTTGAAGGTCTTGCTCGATTGCCTTGAACCCCTGTTCGATTGGATCATCATCGATGCGCCCGCCGCATTGCCCACTTCGGATTCGGGCCTGATGGCGAATGTCTGCGACGGGATTCTGATGGTCGTGCGCTCGAATTCGACGCCGTTTGACCTTGTGCGCAAAGCACGGCAAAAACTCCCGGATGATCGTCTCATTGGAGTCGTGCTAAATGAGATTCCGGCTGGAGTCTGACTTACGGATTCACTATTGCTACGCGCGGTCTGGTGTATTGGCGTCCCTTGGAATCTTAGGATGAGTTGTGGCCGCTCATCAGACTTGCAGTACTCAACAGCCATGTCCTGTCCCCCTGACGCCCCCCGATTATGATCCAGCTAATCAGGACCGCGCTGTTGCGCCGGATAACGCAATGAAATTCGTCTTCTGGGCCGCCACAGGCGTCATCGGCTATACCTATTTCGGCTATGCCCTGTGGCTATGGGTGCGCAGCCGTTGGCGTCCTCGCCCGGTACGATCCGGTCCGTATCTGCCTTTCATTTCCATCGGGCTGGTGGTGCGCAACGAAGCCGCCCGGCTGGAACGTAAGATGAAAAACCTCATGGAGTTGGATTATCCTCCGGACCGGGTGGAGATTCTGTTGGTGTCTGATGGCTCGACGGATGGGACCAATCGCCTGTTGTCAGAACTCACCAGCGTCCCTCGCGTGCGGGTCATTCTCAGTCCCGAAGCTCGAGGAAAAGCGGCGGGGCTCAACCAGGCTTTGGCTTCGGTGAACGGAGAAATCGTAGTCTTCATGGACGCCCGTCAGCAGGTCGGGACGGATGCCGTACGCTTGCTCATGGAAAACTTCGCAGATCCCGAAGTTGGCTGTGCCAGCGGAGAACTGATCCTTGGCGACCCAGAAGGTCCGGAAGCTGCCAAGGGGATGGGATTGTATTGGAGAATTGAGAAAATGATCCGGGAGATGGAATCCACCTCGGGATCAGTCGTCGGCGCTACCGGAGCTTTGTATGCAGTGAGACGGAAGCTGCTGACACCGCTCCCCCCGGAAACCATCTTGGACGACGTTTTTATTCCCATGCAAGTCGTGCACCAGGGAGCGCGGGTCGTGCTCGACACGCGGGCGAGAATCTGGGATGTGCCGGACCTGGGGACTGGGAGGGAATTCGCCCGCAAAGTGCGGACGCTGGGCGGCATTTACGAGTTGCTGAAGCTGCAACCCTGGCTCTTGACCCGGGCCAACCCGGTGCGGTTTGAATTCATTAGCCACAAACTGCTCAGGCTGGCTATACCTTTTGCCTTGTTCGCCACATTGGTTTCCTCATTTTTTCTTCCTGCCTTGATTTACCGGATCGCCATGGTTCTTCAGTTGGCATTTTACGGGTTGAGCCTTTGGGGGATGTTTCGACCCAAGTACAATCCCCTGGCGAGAGCATCTGACGCGGCTTTCACATTCGTTCTCCTCAACACCGCTGCGCTCCTGGCATTTGTCAACTTTGTTACTGGCCGCAAGCCAGCCTGGAGCCGATGAAAGAAGGTCGCAGCGACGGAACGGTCGCAGGCAGGATTGGCAAACTTCGGGGCTAAAGTTGACAAAAGACTCAGAATCTATGCAGGAGCGATCTTTGGCTCATAAACCCGAGCGGAAATTGCGTAGTCGGCTCGCGAGAAGCCTTAAAGCAACCGCAAAGAATCTGCTCCCGGAGGCAGTCGTCAAAGAGGTGCAGCGCTATCGAGTTTTCGGCGCCGCCGAGCGGCCGATCTACCTCAAGAGGAGAGTACTGAACGGGATCGGATTCGACCGGCCGATGATGCTGCCATCGCCGGAAACGATCGGGTCCGTGATGTTCGTTTGCTTTGGCAACATCATTCGAAGCCCCATGTGCGAAGCGCTGATGATCCGGGAACTTGCGCGTTTTTCGGATGTCCGGGTGGCGGTCAGCTCAGCCGGAATCCACGCCGTTCCCAGTCGGCCAGCACATCCGTGGGCGGTCGCAGCGGCGCGGGACTTTGGCATTTCGCTTGAGGGGCATCGTGCCCGATTGCTCACCGACCAAATGATGGACGCAGCGGACGCGATTTTTGCCATGGACTATCAGAATCAGGTGGAGCTTTTGTCCCATTGGCCAGCAGCCTCGAAAAAGGTGTACATGCTAAGCGCGTACGCTGGAAAGAACTACGGATCCGTCGAGATTCCCGACCCTTACTACGTCGGTCCGGAGGAGACGATCAAGTGCTATCAGGTCCTGAAGACCTGCATCGAACATCTGGCACACAGCTTTTCCAGGAGTGCACAGGCGAGAAGCGATTGACCAAAATGCAGCGGCCATTGGACGGTCGCGCCGGATCGCGCGGCCAGTTTGCCATAGTTTGAGACACTACGGTTCCAGTCAGGTAGAGAGTCTCCGACAGGCGCCTCTAGTGTTACGCTGGGGCGAACACAAAGCGTAGCCAGTGTCATCATCATTGGATCAAAGATGCGGCGTATCAGGCTGAACCCGGCGCTGGAAGGGCCATCCGAAGCGTTTGACATATTATTCATAATCTTGTAACTTCCTCGTAACAAAAATCGGCCATACTGGTTCGACTCGGCGGTGGAAATCAGATTCGTGTTCCTGTCGTAGTTGGTGTGGTGGTTCCCAGTCTCCCCCCTCTAAGAACGCTTAGGCAGCGGATGCCCGACAAAGTGGGTAGTGTGGGAGTGCGAACGGTGTTTTCGTGCGGCACATCATTTCACAAAGCCATAGCAATGAATAATAGAAGAAGTCCACTCCAGGTTCTGCTTATTGCGTTGCTACTCAGCACGGGCTGCGGAAGCATCCTTCCAGCGCCAAATCAGCCGAAGACAAGGTTTACGCTCGCCAGCCTGAAAGGCAACTACACCTACAACTTGGGTGGTACCGTCGTTGGCCTCGCGAACGGCTACCTGCTCTACTACGAAGCCGGAACTCTTGTGGCTGACGGCAACGGCGGCCTAACTGGCTTTGACGACTTCATGTCAGGAACGAACCTGATCAGCGGTCCATCGACCGGCTCATACACAATCAACGGTGACGGGACCGGGACGATGATTCTTCACGCTCCCGGGAGGCAGATTCACCTCGCGATTACCATGCAGTCTAATGGGGAAGTCAACTTGTTGGAGGATGACTCGTTTGCAGTCGGAGTCGGGGCAGCGCTTGCCCAAGCCGCGCCGGGCACTCTCAGCGGACCATACGTCTTTCGCTTCTACTCTCAAGTCGTAGCGGGCGCTTCGTCGGTTGCGGTGGGCCAAATGATTGTCAGTGGAACCTCCATTACTGGAGATGAAGACGTCGCGCAAATCGGAACGGCCAGTTCCCACACGATCACCGGAACACTAACGCAACCTGACAACGACGGACGGGGAACGCTAAGTCTGACCGACGATACTGGAAATACTTCCAGCTACGTCTACTACACGATTGACTCAAGCACGCTGAACTTTGTTCGAACAGACTCCGGGTTGGTGGGGGAGGGCCGAAGCGCGGCACAGACTGGTACGCCCTTCACGAATGCCAGCATACCCAACGGTTTCACCTTCCACCTCGGGGGAGATACTGCAACTTACATTGGCGGATTCAACACGATCGGCGCGTTCACCAGCGATGGCAAGGGGAACATCACGAGCGGTTCCTTAGACTCTGTAGTGGATGGTGCTGCGACCACGAATGAATCATTCACAGGCACATATAGTGTCGATTCGAGCGGACGTGCCAGCATTACCCTCTCTCCCGCGGGTGCCAGCCCGATTTCAGCAGTGGCATGGATGGCAGACTCAACTCGCGGGTTCTTCCTTCAGCAAACCCAGAAAGCCGTGGCAGCTGGGCCTCTGACCCAGCAACAGGGCGACCCGTTTTCTGCCGCTTCCTTGAACGGAGAATACTCCTTCCGATTACTAGGTTTCAATGGACAGAACCCTACGGCAGTCGGGGCTGTCGGTGTCATGACGTTCGACGGAAGCGCAAAAGTCTCTCTATCAGATTTCGTTGTGAGCCAAAACGGTGAGCTGAGTCAGGATGCGCCGGTGGGGGGATCCTATACCGTAAGTTCGAACGGGCGAGCCGTCACAGGCCCCATCACCGGAGTGAGCAATTCCATGGTCTTTTACTTCACGTCCGCCACGTCTGGCTATATCCTTTTCACGGACCCTGGAACCGAAATATCAGGAGTGAACACGATGCAGGTGCCGCAATAGGCCACGATCGGGGTGGGTGCACGCTGGAGTATCGATCCAAGCATCTCTCAAGAGCGGGAATTTGGGTCACAGATTCCCAATCGTTTCGTTGCGGCCATGTAGGTCCAATAATACGGACGTAAGAGAGAACCGGTAAGCCAGCGTTTATGAATTTCCGCGACCCGCGTTGCGCAATCGACTTCTTTCCTTTATGCTGAGCCGTCCCCCCGGTCGCTCCTTCACTTAGCCTGTGAATAAAGCGGTACAAGCCGAGTTGCCACACTTGCGGGCGCGGACTCACTTGGTGGGAAGCTATTTCCCGCAATGTGGAATCCTCGGTGTGCTTTCTCTCTGGCTTTACGGGTCCACGCTCGGTCATCTAGTTAGGCAGTGGTGGCAGGACCCGAACTTCTCATACGGCTTCTTTGTCCCGTTGTTCTCGGGCTTCGTACTCTGGCAGGAACGCGACCGGTTGTCCCGAATCGCTCCTTGCCCTTCCTGGTCTGGATTCGCGGTCATCTCCTTGGCTCTGTGCCTTCTTGTCGTTGGCCGGTTGGGGGCTGAGCTTTTTCTGGCTCGTTCTTCCTTCGTGTTGCTCCTGGCGGGACTGACAATCTTGTTCCGGGGCTGGGATCTCTTCCGCGCAGTGTTCTTCCCCTGGGCATTTCTGCTCCTGATGATCCCGATTCCAGCCCTGGTCTTGGATGAAGTCACTTTCCCGTTGCAATTGCTCGGTTCGAGAGTGTCGACCGACATTCTGCAACTTCTGGGCGTACCCGTCTTGCTCCAGGGAAATATTCTGCAGTTGCCTGGCGTGCCACCGCTGGAAGTGGCCGAAGCCTGCAGCGGTATTCATTCTCTAATATCTCTGTTAACGCTCTCCATCATCTACGGATACCTGATGGAAAAGCGCCTCTGGGCACGCTGGGTGCTGGCGCTGGCTTCAGTGCCGATCGCGATTGTCGCCAACGGCGTCCGTATTGTTGGGACTGGGTTGCTGGTACGGTATTGGGATGCCCAGAAAGCCCTGGGTTACTTCCACGCTTCCTGGGGATGGCTCATTTTTGTGGTTTCGTTGCTGATGCTGTACACGGTAGACCGCTTGTTTCGCTGGACCGGGCGCAAGAAAGAGAGTGGATCATGACTCGTACGAACTTGCGCTTCGTGCTCGCCGCTGTGTTGCTTGGTTCGACTGCGCTCTTCCTGCAAGCCCACACTCAGAGCGAAGTAATTCCCTCCGGTCCTGCGTTGCACTCGTTTCCTCAGAGTCTGGGAACCTGGAATGGCACTGATCTGCCCATGGACAAGGACATCCTTGAGGTTCTTGGGCCGGGAGATTTTCTATTGCGCTTGTACCATGACCAGGAGAACCGCCAGCCTCCCATTGATCTTCTCATCGCCTACTTCCCCAGCCAGCGCGGAGGAGACACGATCCACTCTCCGCAGCATTGCCTTCCGGGCGCGGGTTGGACCCCGGTTGAGAATCGCCGGATCTGGCTTACCACAACAGGGCACGCTCCATTCCGGGTCAACCGCTATCTGATCCAGAACGGAGACGATCGCCGGGTAGTCCTCTACTGGTACTGGGCACACGACCGCGGAGTAGCGAGCGAGTATTGGGCCAAGTTCTTTTTGGTGGCAGACTCGATCCGGATGAACCGTACCGACGGCGCTCTGGTCCGCATGACTACGCCCATGGATGTCGGGGAAACGGCTGATTCTGCGGTTCAGCGACTGCTCCCTTTCGCCAACAGCGTCATGCCGTTGCTGGAGAGCTACATTCCGCGCTAAAGCCACAGCAGAAGAAACTCAATCGCCACGGCCGATGGCCGGAGCCCCAACTCCGCCCCGCGATCCGTAAACACCAATCTCCTCACTCGAGCACGAAAACTATAAAGTGTGGGTGAAAAGTACGCGACGAGCCATGCGTGGAACACGGCCGGTGTCAGTCCTGGGGCGCGGTCTCGACGTAGACCCGGTCGAGCTGTCCCGTTTGATTCTTCGAGGCTGCGCAGCGTCAGCGACTGAACCTGAAGCCGCGTCTAACTTTTAACGAAACATTAATATTCCCGCTGGAGTCGGTTCAAATTGCCGAAGCGACTGAGTGCTAGAATCGCCGGGAGGGTCGCCCCACCATACTCGCCACACACTATGTTATCTGGAGGATGGAAAATGATTACCGGATGGAGGTTCGCTCGGGCTGCCGGGATCATGTTTCTTTGCATTGGAAGCCTCCAAATGGCTCATGCCGCGGGGAAGAATCCCCACAAAAAAAAAGTACAACCGCAGTTGCCTGCTCTTCCGTACGGTTCGACTGGACCGCTTCAGCAGATTCCGTTGGATGCGATGGCACCCGTCGCACCTCAGATTACGTATGAGAACGGTCAACTGACCATCGTGGCGGCGAATTCGAGTTTGGAAGACATTCTGAGCGCCGTCCGCAAACAGACCGGTGCGCAAATCGAGGTTCCGGATGCAAGAGAGCTCGTGGTCACCCATCTGGGACCTGGGCCGGCGAAGGAAATCATTGCAGAGCTGTTGAACGGGTCGAGATTCAATTATGTTCTCTTGGCGTCTCCTCAAGATCCGAGCGTGCTCACCCGCGTCTTACTGGTAGCCCGAAGTAGCGAGGCAGCAAACGCTGCCGCCCCGTCGCAACCCACCACCCCGGTCGACGTTCAGGCCAGCTCAGACCACCCTGCGGCCGCTGACGCCGCAGTGGCAAACGGCGCGGCTGCTTCGGCCGCTAACAATGTCGGCGCTGGCTCGAATGGCGATCAAGCATCTACACCGGAGCAGTCCGGCATGACGGCGGCGGACCCGCAAGCACTAATGGAGAAGAACGAGCGGCAGCACCTTCAGCAGCAGTCACGAGAACAGCCAATTTCCGAGCCAAGTATTCCCTCGGCTCCCGAAATCGATGGCGCAAGCGGATTGGCTGCACTGGCTCTGGTTACTTGCGCCATCCTGATCATTCGAGGACGGCGTGAGGTCTAGGGCCTCAATCCTCAAAGGATTCCCGCAACATTTCTTTGCGCACGTTCAGTTCTCGTCTCCCCTTGGTTCTGATCCGTCCGAGTGCGCCACCTTCAAAGAGCGTCTTGTCTTGCCGAATGCCGTATCCCTGCGCAGCTTAACGCGGCGGATCTTGGCGCTTATCTTCCTTTTCTCCACCGAGTTGATCTTCGTATCCGTCTGGCTGGATGGCGAATCCCTCTCAACCGCCGGATTGAGCGGCATCATACGCTATGCGGGATCATGGATTCTCCGGTGCATTGTTGGCTTTGCGGCAATCTTCGCGACGTTCGCCTACCTGAAGAACAAGGCTGAACTGGGGAAGATTTCCGCTCAGCTTGCGCAGACTCCCATCCGCTGGCGCCTTCTGGCCGCCCACGGATCGGCAATGCTCGTCTTCGGGGGACTATCTTCCGTCCTCTATGCAGGCCGTGGATCCGAATCGTGGGTCAATCCCCTTGCTGCAGGCTGGTTCGTTGCCGGGATTTCAGCGATCGCGTTTGCCGGGTTGGCCTTCTTACCGTGGACGGCTTGGGTGCAGTTGATCCGTTACACCGGTCATCTATGGGCTTATGCGTCGATCGCTGTCATTTTAGCGTGCGTCGTTGGCAACATGTGCCAGCGCCTATGGCAGCCGGCCAGTTTTCTAACGTTCGGCCTCACCAAAGTATTTCTCAGACCATTCGTATCTTCCATCGTCGCGAATCCGGCAACCATGGTTATTGGCACGCAGCACTTCCGGGTGCAGATTGCACCCCAATGCTCCGGCCTTGAGGGCGTTGGTCTGATTTTGTCATTTGGAATCCTGTGGCTCCTCCTGTTCAAACGGGAATGCCGATTTCCGCAATCTCTCGTTCTGCTTCCGTTGAGTGTTGCTGTCCTATTTTTGCTGAACGCCGTGCGCATTGCGGCGTTGATTTTGATCGGGGATGCCGGTGCCCGGCAAATTGCCCTAGGCGGATTTCACTCGCAAGGCGGGTGGATCGCGTTTAGTGCCGTCAGCGTGGGTTTCTGCGTTGTCAGCCAGCAAGTCCCGTGGTTTACGACCAGACAACCGAGCACGGAATCGTTGGTTACAACGGCACATAATCCCACGGCTGCGTTTTTGCTGCCCTTTGCGATGATACTCGCCGGCGGGATGATCGCCAGTGCAGCCGCGCGGGCCGGCAGCGTCGAATGGCTCTATCCTGTGGGTTTCTTTGCAGCCGCCGGGACGCTCTGGATTTACCGCAAACGTTACGCGAGTTTGACTTGGAGCTGCGACTGGGTCGCTCCAGCAATCGGTGCCCTCGTTTTCGTGATTTGGATCGCTCTGGACCGCTTCTCGAACACCGCCGATTATGCCGATTATCAGGTTTCAGTCGCTTTGATGGCGTCTCCCATGATCGCCAGGGTAACTTGGATCACGATTCGGGTGCTGGCTGCGGTGGTCACCGTCCCGCTGGCGGAGGAACTCGCATTCAGGGGATTTCTCATGCGCCGCTGGGTTTCGCCTGATTTCGAGTCGGTCTCTTTCCGATCTGTTACCTGGGTTGCGCTCTTGGCCTCATCCATCTTTTTTGGTCTTCTGCACGGAAGATACTGGATCGGTGGCAGCTTCGCCGGCATACTTTTCGGCCTGGCGGTGATTCGACGGGGTCGAATCGGGGAAGCAGTAGTTGCGCATGCTACCGCGAATGCGCTGCTGGCGGCATACGTTCTGACATATCACAAGTGGCACCTTTGGTAGCTTTACAGTAGTCACCAACAAGTGCGTATTGATCGTTAGCCAGCCAATTGCCCTAAAGTCCTCCGGGATGTAGTGGATGAACTCAGCCCACAGATAGTTCGAGATATCCGCCCCTTCGGCTTCGCTCAGGGAAGCTCATTTGCGCTGGGCGCTGACAGCGTGTGTTATGTTGAAGGCGGTTTGGAGGCCTGTCTAATGGGCGCAAGAGCTTCGCTCCCTCGTGTCAACTGCCAGGGACCGTCAGGAAGCGAGGTGGCCCCACAACCTTCGTTATCATTAGGTCTGTTGCTTGGTCTCAGCGGTGCGGCTTTGCTCCTCCACGTGCTCCTCAGTGGGCGCTATGGATACTTCCGCGACGAACTCTATTATCTTTCTTGCGCCCATCATCTGGCATGGGGCTACGTCGACATGCCACCGATGATTCCACTGCTCGCCCGTCTGGCTTTGGTATTGGGAGGGTCTCTCCGCGTACTGCGCGTGATCGCGGGAATCGGCGGAGCCGGAATCGTGGCCATGACCATGCTGATCGCTTGGCGATTAGGTGGCGGGCGCTTTGCACAGGGCCTAGCCGGACTATGCGCCCTGATCGTACCTGAGTATCTGGTAACCGGCGGCCTCTTCAGCATGAATCTTTTCGAAAAGCTGTTTTGGGCGGGGTGTGTTTACCTGCTGATTCGTATCATTCAGACGGGCGATTCCCGGCTCTGGATTGGCTTTGGCGCGGTCGCTGGGTTCGGCCTCATGAACAAGCACTCCATCCTATTCTTCGGACTTGCCGTGCTCGTGGGATTAATCTTGACCGAATCCAGGAAGGAATTTGCCAAGCCGTGGATTTGGATTGGCGGACTCATCGCCGTTTTGATTTTTCTTCCCAACGTGATCTGGCAGGTGCAACACCACTTCCCGACGATCGAGGATCTGCAAAATGTGCGCGCCACCGGAAAGAATGTGATCTTAGGCCCGGTAGCATTCATTCAGGCGCAGGTCACGATGATGCACCCTATTCTATTTCCAGTGTGGCTGGCTGGACTTTGGTTCCTCTTCGCAGGGAAAGGAACGCGTTATCGACTGCTCGGCTGGATGTATCTCATCCTACTGACGATATTCGTTGTCTTGCATGGCAAAGACTACTACCTGGCACCAGCTTATCCAATGCTTTTGGCCGGCGGCACGGTGGCCATCGAGAACTGGTTGGACAGCAACCCCACGAGTCGAGGAAGGTTCTGGCCCAAAGCCGCCATTGTCATCGCAATTGCCGTCGCCGGTGCGGTCACGGCTCCTCTGGCACTGCCGCTGTTATCTCCGGCAGGTTACGTCGCATATCAGCAGAAACTACATATTAGGACCAGGAAGACCGAAGTTCATCACGATGGGCCGCTGCCGCAGTACTTGGGAGATCAGTTCGGGTGGCCAGAACTCACAGCCGATGTGGCCCGCATCTACAATTCCCTCCCTCCTGAGGAAAGGAAGAACACCGGCATCCTCACCGGAAATTTCGGAGAGGCAAGCGCCATCGATATGTTCGGGCCGAGATATGGACTGCCCGCCGCAATGAGCGGGAACCTCAACTATTACTACTGGGGGACGCGTGGGTTCACGGGCGACGACGTGATCACCATCCGCTACGGGCCCAGGTATCTGAATGAGATCTGCAAGTCCGTCGAAAGGGTCGGTGAGCACACTAACCCCTGGGGCATGGACGAAGAGAATAATGCCATCTTCTTCTGCCACGGGTTGAAGGAGCCGCTCACGAGAATATGGGAAGATCAAAAGAACTGGAACTGAAATGCTTCCGGCATCCGCGAGATTAGGGCTCGCTCCCTTTCAGAACGGAGTCACAGATCGAGTTTTTCCGCAGCCTGCCGGGGTGACTTTCATACAAGACCTTCCAGTTCGTAGCGCTCGACGATGCCAAGGCGGTCTGGCGCGCGAAGCTTTCGCAGCATGTGATGCACGTGGTTTTTCACTGTCTGCTCTGACAGGTTCAACCTGGCCGCAATCTCCTTGTTGGTGAGGCGCTGACGCAACAGTGCTACCAGTTCCTGCTCCCGTCGGCTCAGCGCTCGGCTGGCTACTCCGTGGACCAGACGACCCTGGACCGCATGAAACAAGGTCATGGAGAGCGCCGGTGGGCACACTGCTTCTCCCGCGGCAACCGCACGGATCGTGGCCGCCACTTCCGTGGCCGACGCATCCTTTAAGACGTATCCCACCACGCCCGCACGGACGGCCCTTAAGAATGTGCCCTGATCCGCATCCATGTCGACCATGACGACCCGCAAATTGGGAATTACGGCTTGCAGAGTGGACACGAGCTTGGCTTCAGAAAAAACGGGACGCATGGAATCGAGGATAACAATCTGGGGCTGGGCGCCAACTATTTGTTCCAGACTGGCCTGCGAATATGGGGCAGCCCCCACCACGCGGATATCAGTTCTCTTCGTTAGGACGCGAATGAGCGCTTCGCGCAACAGCCGATTTTCAGCAACAAGGAAAACTCCAACGATCGCGCATTCCATATCGGGATCCTAGGGGTCATAGCGATTGCGCATGACCTCAAAAAATTTGAGCCCTGTCTCGTATTTCCCCCCAGTTCACTGCCACGTGTTCGTCGGATTACTGTCTTTTTAATCGAATCTTAGGTGGGGTCAACGTTAGGGAAGCCCGACCTTTAATCTCACGGGAGAAGCGGAATTCTGGAACGCCGAATTTTATACGATTTACACGCTGTGTCAAATGAATGCTTTGCAAAATAATTTAAAGGATGGGATTGACTTTTGCAAAGACAACGCGATGCTATTATGCTGACGGGACAATTCGAGATCCTGTCGAGCGCATCCTATCTCCTGAGATTGGTACTGGTTAGTACTGTTGTGGTACTTCCCTAGTACTGCAGTGCCGAAACCTTCTTTGTGAGTAACTTGGCCAAGCACGTTCCTGCGTAGATCCGTTTTGAACCTTGCGCCTCGTGACCATCAAGGCGATACTCCGCTCTTTGACAAAGTTCGCAGTGGAGAACCATTGTGAAGCGAGTCCGTGTGCTAATTGCAAATCGTCCACGCCTGATGCGGGAACTCCTGATGGCCGTTATTTCCGACCAACCCGATATTGAAGTTGTCGGCGAGGTGGCGGACGGGAATGACCTCACCGAGACAGTAGAACAAGTTCAACCCGATGTGCTCATTCTAGGGATGGATGAACCGGAGAAGCGTCTGGGCCAGTGTGGGTTCCTCCTGGGCCGCTATCCCCAAATGAGGATTCTGGCGCTCGCACCGGAGCAGAACGTCGGAATCTTTTACTGGGCCATCGTCGACATTCGAACCAAGCCGCTGGAAAGTTCTGAGGCGGGCATCCTGAACGCGGTTCGCGAGCATCCGGTGCTGGTGGGATCCGCCCGAAACTAAGACCGGCGTGACAGGTTCCAAGGGCTTTGGAATGGGATTAGGGGCCACGATTGGCGGCGTTCGGATGGCGCCGCACGGCGACTGGGTCGAACAGATTCGACTTGTAGCCGTCGGCCACGTCCTGCGGTACGGTATTGAAAATAATTGATTTAACTCACTATGCGCTTGTAAGTGAGGCGGCGAAGCTGCATCTGGCGCTCTGTATGGATGTTCAAGTAAACGCGGCTGACAGCACAGCAAGTGGGTATAGCCCTGAAGGCAATTGGTACGCCTTATATACATTTCCGCGGCACGAGAAAGTCGTGGCGCAACAAATCGAGAGGCGTAGCTTCCGCTGCTTTCTTCCCCTTTACCGGTCGGTGCGGCGATGGAAGGACCGCCGCAAGGAATTAGAGCTCGCGCTGTTTCCCGGCTATGTATTCGTGCGCATGTCGATCGAGAACCGGCTGCAGGTTCTGCAAGTGCCCGGCGTGGTACGACTGGTGTCTTTCAACGGGCAACCCGCTGCCTTGCCGGCGCAGCAGATCGAGGCCTTACAAGACCAGTTGTCTGGTGCGACGCGGACCGAACCTCATCCCTTTCTGCGCAAGGGACGCCGGGTCCGTGTGCGCAGCGGTCCGATGCAAGGACTGGAAGGCATCATCGTGCGCCGTAAAGACTGCTGCCGGGTGGTTTTCTCGATCGACTTGATCATGCGCTCGGTGGCCGTCGAAGTTGATGAGGCTGATCTGGAGGCCGCGTAAGCCCTGGTTTGTAGCGAGGGCCGCGCGAGACATGAAAGATGCTGAGTCACCCTATGGATAGCTGCAATATGTCGGCCTGTAAGAAGTACCGCTGCACTAGCCTGCTCAGACTAGTCACCATTTGCGTCGCGGCCCTCGTGTTCTGCCCGTTACTCTTCGGCCCGTTACTCTTCGGCCAAGGATACGATCGGGATCGCACACAGCCAGCGGATTCCCGGGGGAATCGCACGGCTGAACTGTCCGACCTCGCCAAAGAGAACTTAAGTCGCGTGGCCGCCTCGTCTCCTCAGATCAAAGAAGTGCTGGTCAAAGACGCGGGCCTGCTGGTGGAACTGAAGCGCTGGGTGGCCAAGGAAGCCACCGACAACGGACAGGTCGTAGAAGACTCGATGCTATCTGACCAGGCGATCTTCGACCGCCTCGATCACGACGTGGCATTTCGCTCGGTTGCCACTCGGCTGCTGCAGCGGTACGGGTATTTGCTGCCGTCGCCGAATCCCGATTCCAGTTTCGGCAAAGAGGAAGATCTCGTCCTGAAAGAACGCGCGCGGCGTTTGGTTCAGATCGAAGCGCAGGAAGACACCGAGTCGCTGCGGCCCGCCGGGAATGATCAACAGCGAGGTCTGGAGCGCACCGCCTGTGACCCGCAACAAGACGCCAGTTGCGAAAGAACTGGCTCTCGGAACCGCCTCTCCAATCACTCACTGGAGAATGGAGCTTCGCCGCAAAACGAGCCGCCGGCTACGGACACAAATCCGCAATCATTGCCGGATACGCAGCCTTCAGTTCCTTCGACTCGCGCGCTCCAGACCGATCTTTTGACCGATGAACCTGGTTCCCGCCAACAGACATCTGCTTCGCAGATCGCGTTGGCATCCAGTTCAGTCAAGTCCCTCGCGGACTCTCCTTTCGGCTATCAGAATTCCGTCAATCCCGTGGCGGATATTTTGAATGCAGCGCGGAGCAATCCGTTTTCATCCGACAGCGCCAACTCACGAGAAGCCAGTGCTGGAAACAACATTCCGGCGCAGTCCATGCGTTCCAACTGGAAGCCGAGAACCATCGAACGTGAACGGGAAGAAGACACGAACCCGGTGAAGATGGTACGTCCCGCCAATCCGTATGCTGACGTCCCTTCGCTCTACGATATGTATGTGCAGGCAGCAGCTTGGCAGCGCCCAGCGCAACGCTTCGGCCTGGACGTGTTCCGCAATACCACGAATCATCCCGACATCATTCCCATGGACCTTCCCGTGGGGCCCGACTACGTAGTTGGAACGGGCGACAGTTTGGCCATTGATCTTTGGGGAAGTGTCTCGCAGCGCATGGTGCGATTGGTCGATCGAGAAGGGCGAATCGCGCTGCCGGAGACTGGCCCACTGCTGGTCACGGGCAAGAACCTTGGCGAAGTGCAGTTGGAGGTCCAGCGCGCTCTGCGAACGGAACTCAGAAATGTGTCCGCCGACGTCTCATTGTCGCGCCTGCGAACGGTACGCGTTTATGTGGTCGGCGAAGTCGAACAACCGGGTGCATACGACATCAGTTCGCTCTCCACTCCGCTCAATGCGCTGTTTGCCGCAGGAGGGGTCACGCCACGGGGATCGTTGCGCACACTCAAGCACTTTCGCGGCAAACAGGTCGTCGACCAGGTGGACGCCTACGACTTGCTGCTGCACGGAGTTCGTTCCGACATGAAGCGCCTCGAAAACGGCGACACCCTGCTCGTCCCGCCGATCGGTCCGCAGGTGACGGTCGAGGGGATGGTACGCCGCCCGTCAGTGTACGAACTGCGGGATGAGACTTCGCTGGCGGACGTTCTGGAGCTATCCGGTGGAATCCTGCCGGCGGCGGCACTGCGACATATCGAGGTACAACGGCTCGAAGCTCACGAGAAACGTACCATGCTTACGCTGGATCTTGCTTCGACCACCGAACCCGAGCAGCTCAACCAGCAACTGGAAGCCTTCAAGATTCGGGATGGCGATCAGGTGCATATTTTTCCGATCGCTGCCTACAACGAAGATGCTATCTATCTCGAGGGACATGTCCTACGGCCCGGCCGCTATTCCTACAAAGAAGGAATGAAGCTGACCGATTTGATTTCTTCCTACGGCGATCTGCTTCCCGAGCCGGCTCCCCATTACGCGGAAATCATCCGTCTGAATGCGCCGGATTTTCATCCCAGCATCGAGAGTTTCGACATTTCGACCGCGCTGGCCAACCCGGCCTCGGCTCCGGCGCTGAAGCCTCTGGACACGATCCGGATATTCAGCCGCTACGATTTCGAGCACCCGCCCGAGGTTTGGGTCGGCGGTGAGGTCCGCTCCCCAGGGTCGTACCGCACATCGGGGGAGGCTCACCTGCGAGATGCCATCTATCTGGCTGGCGGAATCACCCCGGATGCTGCGCTTGATTCGGCTCAGCTATTCCGCACACAAGCCGACGGCACCATGAAGATTCTTAGCGTTGATTTACACGAGGCGCTGGCGGGAGATCCCGTAGACAACATTATCCTGCAGCCGCGCGATCGTCTGCTGGTACATCGCGCGCTGGCCAAAGTGGACGCACCCACCGTCGACATTACCGGTGAAGTCGCGAAGCCGGGGCGCTATCCTCTGACCAGCAACATGCGCGTGGCCGATCTGGTCCGGGTTGCGGGAGGGCTCAAGCGCAGCGCGTTTGCCGATCGAGCCGATCTTACGCGATTCGCGGCTGGCAATGGCTCCAGTGAGCAGTTGGAAGTGAAGCTTGCGGGTGCGCTGTCGGGAGACGTCAACGAAAACGTGCCCCTACGTAATGGAGATGTTCTGGCCATTCCGCAGATTCCGCAGTGGAACGATCTCGGAGCCTCCGTCACCGTGAAGGGGGAGGTGCAGCATCCGGCGACATACGGAATTGAACCGGGCGAGCGCCTCAGTTCCGTGCTAGCGCGTTGTAATGGCTTCACCAGCCAGGCCTTCCCGTATGGAGCTGTGCTAATCCGTCAGGAAGTGCGGGATCTGGAATTGAAATCACATCAGGAGCTCGTGAGCCGCCTCAAGTCCGAGCAGGGTTATTTGAACTCCCTGCCGGAAAGCGACACCGCGCAGAAGGAAGCGAAGCTCACCGCCATCGCCCAGACAGACACAGCGCTCGAACAGCTCGAAGCCACCGCGCCTGTTGGACGGGTCGTGATCCACATTTCTTCGGACTGGAAGAAGCTGGCGAAGACGCCGGCGGACATCCAGTTGCGTGACGGGGATGTGCTCATCATTCCGAAGAAAACGAACTACGTGGTGGTCAGCGGTCAAGTTTTCAATCCTACCGCCGTTAGCTATCTGCCCGGCCGGAGCGCGAAATGGTACCTGAGCCAGTCCGGAGGGTTGACTCAGCTCGCCGACAAGAGCGCTGTATTTGTAGTACGGGCGGATGGCTCCGTACTCTCGGCCAAGAACAACTCGGGATTCTGGATGGGCGACCCCATGAACGCGGTTCTAAAGCCGGGAGACTCGATGGTCGTGCCCGAGAAGGCGCCGAAGGTTGCTCCTCGGAATTGGGCTCTGCTGTTGCAGGCCGCACAAGTCGCGTCGTCCGTTGCACTCACTGTTGCTTATGTCCATCCCTAGAGCCGGGGTTGCGGTTTGAGGATAACAACAGCATTTCTGGCTGTCTTTATCACCTCCGGGATAGCCGTTTTGCCGGCAACCGACGCCTGGTCGCAAAACGATTCCGGCCGCAAGCCGATGGATCAGTCCGCCGGCAACACTCCCGTGTTGCCATCAACCCGGGAAACATCGGTTGACCCTGGCATACACGATGGTGCTTCGAACGATTCGCCGAGGACAGGTTTCGCAGGGCACATCTCAGATTTTCTCGAAGACCAGAAGCAGATCTGGACCAGTCCCTTACGAACTCGCTGGTCGGATGCAACGTGGCTGGTACCTCTCGGCGGAATCACGGCTGGCCTCTTCGTGACTGATCGGCAGTACAGCGCTTCCCTTTCGCAAAATCCAGCGACCATCAGCCACTATAAGACGGTTTCCAACTACGGCGTTGCGAGCCTGATCGGCGCGAGCGCCGGACTCTATCTGTTTAGCTTTCCGACTCACAACGAGCATTGGCGTGAGACGGGATTTCTAGCCGGCGAGGCGGCTCTGAACAGTCTGGTGGTGGTCGAAAGCTTGAAATATTCGTTCGGACGCGAGCGCCCATATCAAGGCAACGGCAGCGGCTCATTCTTCCAGGGAGGGACTTCGTTTCCGTCGGAACACTCCGCCGCCGCGTGGGCGGTTGCCGGCGTAATTACACATGAGTATCCAGGCACTTTGCCGAAACTGTTCGCCTACGGAATGGCTTCGGCCGTCAGTTTCTCGAGGATTCGAGGCCGCCAACATTTTCCTTCGGACGTTCTGGTAGGCAGCGTCCTCGGCTATCTGGTGAGCCAGAGCGTCTACAACCGGCGTCACGATCCTGAGATTGGGGGAGGATCCTGGGCTTCTCCCCGTGAATTCGTGAGCGAAACAACCGAGCGGAAGGTCTCGTTCCTGGGATCGCCGTACGTTCCGCTGGATAGCTGGATCTACCCGGCGATGGAACGGTTGGCAGCCCTGGGCTATGTGAAAACGGCAAGCCTGGGCATTCGTCCGTGGACCCGGCTGGAATGCGCCCGACTGCTGGGCGAAGCGACAGATCTTGGTGACGACGGTGAAATGCCGGAAGCGCAAGACCTTATGCAATCGCTGTCCCAGGAGTTCGCCAATGAATCCGGCCTTGAGGGCGGCGAGCGTAATATGGTGGCGCAAGTGGAATCGGTCTACCAGCGATCCTTAGGAATTTCCGGCAAGCCGCTCACCGACGGTTATCATTTTGGACAGACCGTTCTGAACGACTACGGCCGGCCTTTTCAGCAGGGCTTCAACACGGTGGCAGGCACTTCAAGCTGGGCGGCCATGGGACCGTTTGTAGTCTACGCGCGAGGAGAGTACCAGTACGCACCCTCGGGACTCGCGCCGTCACCGGCGGTGCTCAATTTCATCAGCGACGTAGATTACTTGCCAGCGAACGCCCCATCCATCCCAGTGGCGACCACCAGCCAGTTTCACCTGCTGGACGCATACGTGGGAATGAACATCGCGAATTGGCAGATGTCGTTTGGCAGGCAAAGCCTTTGGTGGGGACCGAGTGCAGGCGGCACGCTGGCGTTTACCGACAACGCCGAGCCCATCAACATGTTCCGCCTGAACCGGGTTTCTCCATTCCGCTTGCCGTGGATTCTTGGTTTCCTCGGTGACATCCGATTCGACTCTTTCATTGGCAGGCTTTCCGGCCAGGAATTCATTAACAACTCGAATTCCTGTTGTGTTGGTACGCTGGCGCAGGGGCAGTACGGCCAGAATCTGAATCCTCAGCCCTTCCTCAGCGGCGGCCGGATCAGCTTTCGGTTCAGCGAAAACTTCGAGTTCAGCATGTCGAAGACCACGATTTATGGAGGTCCCGGAAATCCGTTAACGCTCAAGACTTTTATGCAAAGCAACTTGGGGTTGCACGTGAATGGGGAACCGCTGGGCGATGGCCGCTCTGTGGCGGACTTTTCTTACCGCATTCCAAAACTGCGCAACTGGCTTACCTTATACGGCGAAGGTTTTAGCGAAGATGAGATTTCTCCGCTCAATACACCTTGGAAGTCCGTATGGCAGGGCGGACTTTATCTGGCGAAGCTGCCCAATTTCCACAAAGTCGATTTGCGGCTTGAGGGTGGCTTCACCAACCCGGTAGACTTCGCCTCCTGTAACGGCTGCTTTTACCACAATTATCAGTATTTGAATGGCTATACCAATAACGGCCAACTCATGGGCAGTTGGATTGGCCGAGCCGCTCAGGGCGAATCGATCCAGAGCACCTATTGGCTCAGTTCGACCAAAAAGATTGGAATCGAGCTCAAACACAGAAAGGTGGATCATGAATTCCTGCCGCAAGGGGGAACGCAGAACGACGTCGCGGTAAACTCGGATTTCTTATTGAAGTCGGGATTCCGCTTTTCCGGAACGCTGCAGTACGAAAACTGGCTGATGCCCCTGCTGGCGACAACGCGGCAAAGCAACGTGGCCGCGATATTCCAGTTGGGCTTTTGGCCGCAAGCACGTGCGAAGTAAACCGTAAGAACCCGCGCTCCCGATTGTACGAATGCCGAAACACCGTTGAACTTCAAACAAAAACAATAGAGAACGCAAGGAGATTAATTCGGACCGACCCAATGCCCAGTAAACCTGTTCGCGTCAAAGCGGAGCAAGAGATTGTCGAATCGACCGTCTTCGCGCAACCCATAACGGTTCGCGGATACGAGGAGCCCACCAGTCATATGGTGGTGAACCGCCTGCGACTCTTGCTGGAGCGGCGAGTTTTTCTGTTCCGGGTGACGGCGTGCGGGCTCGCGGTGGCCACCTTGTGGGCGTTTTGCATTCCCTTTCTCTATCAGTCACGCACCCAGCTTATGCCGCCGGACACCGCTGCCAGCGGGTTGGGTTCTTTGTTAGCCATGACTGCAAAGACCGGCAATGGCCTGGGCATGCTTGCCGGCGATTTGCTTGGGCTAAGGACCTCGGGTTCGCTGTTCATCGGAATTCTCCGCAGTCAGACTGTCGAAGACCGAATCATCGATAAGTTCGATCTGAAATCTGTTTACGGCGTGAAGCTGATGCGAGACGCGCGGCGCACGCTGGAAGCGAGCACGCAAATCTCCGAGGACCGCAAAAGCGGCATCATCAGCATCGCAGTGACGGACCATAGTCCGCAGCGGGCAGCTGCGATGGCCGAGGCCTACATAGCGGAACTTGACCGCCTGGTCGCGGAATTGAATACCTCCGCGGCCCACCGCGAAAGGGTCTTCCTCGAGGAACGGCTCAAGACCGTAAAGCAGGACCTGGATTCTTCTGCGAAGGAATTCAGCGAGTTCGCCAGCAAGAACACCGCCATCGACATCAAGGAACAAGGGCGGGCGATGGTGACAGCAGCGGCCACTCTGCAAGGGAACTTGATCGCGGCCCAATCGGAGTTAGAAGGATTGCGGCAAATCTATGCGGATAATAACGTGCGAGTGCGCGCCGTGCGAGCGCGGATTGATGAACTGCAGAAGAAATTGCAGCAAATGGGAGGTGGGGACCTCGTTTCTGTCCCGGCCGACGGCGACGCCTTGCTCGCCCCCTCGATTCGCAAATTGCCCCTGCTCGGCGTTACCTATGCCGATCTTTACCGCAAGAACATGATCCAGGAAACGCTGTTCGAGGTGCTCACCCAACAATGTGAGCTCGCTAAGGTTCAAGAAGCCAAAGAAACTCCCAGTGTGAGGGTCTTGGACGCACCGAACGTCCCTGAATGGAAGTCATTCCCACCTCGTTTACTCATCATGTTTCTTGGTGCATTTCTTTCGCTGGCTCTGGGCACTTTGTGGGTTCTTGGGCAGGCTAAATGGGAAGAGCTGGATCCACAACATCCCGGAAAGTTGCTAGCGCATGACATCTTCGCAAAGATGAAGGCAGACCTGGGACTCGACTCAAGAAACGGAGTCCGTTTGCGCCATGTGCGCGACAAGATTCTGTGGTTCAAGCGGCCATCGAAAGAAGTGTGAGCTGTGAATTCGCCCTCTCGATCCCGCATCCGGCATCCGCAAGAGAAGCTGCAAGCAGTCCCCCCTAGGGCGTTTCGTTTATTCAAACATACAAAATTTGAGGAGGAGCAATGAGGATTCTCGTTTTAGGCGGCGATGGCTACTGTGGCTGGCCGACCGCGCTACATCTTTCCCAGCGTGGCAATGACATCGCGATCGCCGATAGTTTCGTTCGCCGTTCCTGGGACCATGAACTGGGTGCACAAACTCTCACACCCATTCGTCCCTTGACCGAGCGGCTGCGGACCTGGCAGCGCCGCACCGGCAAAGAGATCGAGAGCTTCGTTGGCGATATCCTCGACTATGAATTTCTCGCCGAAGTGATGCGCGAGTTTGAACCGGAAGCGGTGGTCCATTTTGCCGAGCAGCGATCGGCGCCCTACTCGATGATCGATCGCCAGCACGCCGTTTTCAGCCAGGTGAACAATGTGGTTGGAACGCTGAACGTTCTGTTCGCCATCAAGGAATTTCAGCCGGACTGCCACTTAGTGAAACTGGGAACCATGGGCGAATATGGGACCCCCAATATCGACATCGAAGAAGGCTTCATCCGGATCCAGCACAACGGCCGCGAAGACGTATTGCCGTTTCCCAAGCAGCCTGGGTCTTTCTATCATCTGTCCAAGGTCCACGACAGCCACAACATTCATTTCTGCTGCAAGATTTGGGGAATCCGCGCCACCGACCTGAACCAGGGCGTGGTCTACGGCACGGTCACCGACGAGACCGCGCTGGACCCAGCGCTGGTGAACCGCTTCGACTACGATGAGGTCTTTGGCACGGCTCTCAACCGCTTTTGCGCCCAAGCGGCGATTGAACATCCCATCACGGTCTATGGAAAGGGCGGCCAGACGCGCGGCTTCCTGGATATTCGCGACACCGTTCGCTGTATCGAGCTCGCCTGCCTGAATCCCGCGGCCAGAGGAGAGTTCCGGGTATTCAACCAATTTACCGAGCAATTCTCCGTTCTCGAACTCGCCCAGATGGTGCATGTCGCGGGCGAAAGACTCGGCCTGAATGTGAGAATTGAACACCTGCCGGATCCCCGGGTTGAGGCCGAGGAGCACTACTACAACGCCAAGCACACCAAGCTGGCCGAACTTGGTCTCAAGCCCCACCTGCTTTCTGAGTCCCTGCTCGATTCGCTGGTGAATATTGCCATCGAGCATCGCGACCGGGTGGACCTGAGCCTCTTGATGCCGCGCGTGAACTGGCGGAACAGCCGCAATGACCGCCGCATCAAGCCGCCGATTAATGCCGTGGCAGCAGACTAGCATTTCTGTGCAAGAAGCTTCACCCGGAGGGAGTTGTTGACGACTAGTTTCACACCGGAATCCGTGATTGCGGATGTTGCTCCTGCGCAACCGCTACGGCTAACGTCGTCGGTTTTGCTCGCGCGCAACGCGACCCTGAATTTGGTCACCAACTGCTGGGCCTTTGTCGTTTTGGTTGTGGTGACGCCAAAGCTCGTTCACTATTTGGGCGAAACATCGTTCGGACTGTTCTCGATTGCGTGGGTCGCGATTGGTTATCTGACCTTCTTAGATGTTGGAGTCAATCGAGCTGCGACCAAGTTCATCTCCGAACACCTTGCCGGGGAGGATCACGACTCTGCGGCCAGGATCGTGCGCACTGGTATCGTTGCCAACGTCTCGATCGGGACGGCAGCCGGGGTTGTCCTCGCTGTACTGTCGCCGTTCTTGGTTCATTCCTTGTTCAAGGTTTCTGGTGCCCTGGAAGACCAGGCACGTTGGACCCTCTACGCTGTCAGTCTCGCGGTGCCCGTGCTGCTGGTACAAGGAATCTTTCGAGCTGCCCTGAGTTCCTTCCAGCGTTTCGGTTGGATTAATGGCGTGGATGCCCTGGCGACTGGCACGCAATGGTTAACGGCAGGCATTCTCGCGTGGAAGGGATACGGCGTTGCACTGGTCGTCTTTTCTACGGTCTTGGTTCGCATGGGTGGCACGATAGCGTATGGAATTGTGCTGTCCCGCCTCTTCCCTAATCTCCGATTCTTTCAGGCGCAAAACCTGCACGGATTGTCTAAACTACTGCGCTTCGGCAGCTGGGTTACTGTCTCGCAGTTGGTCAGTCCCTTGCTCGTTTACCTCGACCGTGTGCTGATTGCCTCCTTCGTTTCCCTTGGTGCCGTCACGCTGTACACCGTCCCATTTGAAGCGATGACCAGGCTTCGGATTATTCCTTCCGCGTTGGTCGGAACGCTATACCCAGCCTTTAGTGAGCGCGGAAGTGAAGACCAGCGCCGCCCGCTAGAGCGACTGTACGAACGCTCGATCCGCTATCTTATGCTGCTCCTTGTGCCCGGCACACTCTACCTTCTGGTGCTTGGGCCGGACCTATTCGGGGTCTGGATGGGAACAGCCTTTGCGAAGCAGACCTCATCCGTCGTACAGATTCTGGCTTTCGGAGTCTTGGTCAATGCGCTGGCGCCCGTGCCTTACAGCCTCCTGCAGGCCCTGGGACGGCCTGATCTCACCGGTAAATTTCACCTGCTGGAACTTCCCGTCTACGTTGCAATGTGCTTCTTGCTGATTCCTCGATGGGGGATAGCGGGCGCGGCATTGGCCAGCACGGTGCGCTTTTCTCTGGATGCCGCGTTGCTCTTTTGGGCGGCAGGCAGATACTGCCGATGCTCGCTCCGAGGCTTCTGGACAACCGTATTCCCCAGCAACCTTATATTGGGAGGCGTCATCGGCCTGGCATTGTTGGCAATCAGACTCTTCATTCGAAATCCATGGCCCCGGCTTGCAATCGGTGCACTAGCCGTTGGAGTATCGCTGTTGGCAGGATGGGTCTTCATGATCTCTAGCGACGAGAAACCTATACTGAGCGGAGTATTAAAGACTCTGCTCGGCGAGTCCGCGCCCTGAAAACTGGCAGGTCTCCAGCTTGATCAAGACCACTAATATGCCATCGCCACTGATTAGCATCATCACTCCGACCTTCAATCACGAGAGATATATCGGCCCGTGTGTGGAGAGCGTACTAAGGCAGTCCCTTCAAAACTGGGAGCAAATCATCATCGATGATGGTTCAACAGATGGCACCCGAAATGTGATAGGTAGCTATGCGGATTCGCGAATTCGATACATCTTTCAGGAAAACCGGGGAATCGAGGCACTGCCGCATACATACAATCATGCGCTCAGCCTTTGCAGAGGTGCATTCATTGCGATCCTGGAGGGCGATGACCTTTGGCCCGTGGATAAGTTGGCAAGTCTCATGCCCGCTTTTGACGATCCTGATGTGGTCCTTGCATACGGGGTTGTCGGGGAACTCTCTGCTGATGGCAGTGGGGGGGGCCACCTGACACGGTCGGTCCGGCGGCGCCGCAGACTTCCTAGATCACTGCTGTCGAACTCCCCGGTTGGATCCGCAACCGTATATATGCTCACTGGAAATGATCTTGTGCCCCCTTCTACCGCCATCATTCGACGTGCAACCCTGGAGAAGATCGGCGGCTTCCAGTACGTCCCCGGCCTGTGCGTGACAGACTTTCCGACCTTCTTGCGCCTAAGCCTGGAGGGTACTTTCCATTGGCACGACCAGGTTATGGGTTTCCGCAGAAGGCATGCGGCATCCGTGACCCTCAACAATATGGACAGAATCCTCAGGGGAGCTCGGGAGCACGGTGTGGAGTTTGTCAGAAAGCATAGGTTACAACTGAGCCCTTCGGATCGCGACGCGATCGACAAGAGCTGGAAGCTAATTGAGTCTTCGGCCATGTTTACCGAGGGCCGGTTCAGGCTCCTGCAGCGGGAGTGGAAGCAAGCCCGGAGGTATTTCATGCAGTCCGCGGATCCGTTTCATCCTCGCATCCTGTTAGCCTCGGTCTTGGGTTGGTGTCTGTCCTGGCTGCACTGCAACCTCGAATGGACGTTTCGAATCGCGCGTCGTGCCGCTATCAACGCATGAGTCGACAATGAAAGTCGTTACAGATCATCCAATGAGCACGACGCAGCACGCACCCAAGAGACCGAGTATGTGGGTTCCCTTTTTTTCTCTTCTTCTTGGAGGGGTGGCCGTACAAATGGCCGGGAAACAGCCGGACATTCTGTATTTCGACGTGCTGTTTGGAACCTGGGTCGTTTATCAGGCATTCTGGAACGGCTTCCTGCCGTCGTTGTCGGATTCGGTCGTGCGAATCGGGGTGCTTTGCGTTCTGTCGGGTTTATTTTCCACTCTTGTGAACAACCGGGACATGTTTCGCGGGCTGGCCGCTATGAAGGCCTTGGCCGTCGGAATCTTTGTGTTCGCGGTTGCCAGAAAGGCTCCGCTTGGCTGGCTCCCACCGGCCCTTTTTGGAGCGTGTGCCAGCATTCTCCTTCTTCGGAACTACCAGAGCATACAGTACGAGGTTTACGGGACGGTAAAGAACGATATCGGGATCGCGATGGGCCGAGGCAATTATGTTGCGTCCATGCTGATCCTCCTGATTCCCTTTGCCGTCGGAGGGGCCTGCAGCCACAAGGGGATAAAACGCTGGGTCTTTATTGCGTGCGCAATGCTTATGTGTGCCGGCCTCCTAGCAACAATGTCACGGGGCGGGATCCTTGCGATCGTCGGAGCAACCGTACTCAGCGTGCCGTTTCTACGAAGGGCCGGATTGAAGATCAAACATGGGGTGGTCGCGCTCATGTTGCTTTGCGCGGCGGTCGCTATGGTGCCGATTGATCTCCTTGAGACTAACGCTGCCTTGTTTGTCTATCGGTGGGAAAATCCGGACTACGGTAGGGAAGAAATCATGAAGGCTTCCTGGGAGGCGTTCACGGAGAATCCGGTGCTCGGAGTGGGCCCCGGGCAACTTGGAGATGCGATCGACCACCACATGATAGTACCAGCCGCCGACGCTGGCCAGTACAACGGCCATAATCTCATCATCGACTCGTTGGCGGAGATGGGGCTTCCGACAGGGCTCGCACTCTTAGCCATGGTTGGTGTGGTATTACGGAGAGCTTGGGTTTCAGCGATTACTCACGCGACCGCTTTCAACGTAGCGGTGTGGATTGCACTGCTAGCTTCGGTAATGCACAACATGGTTGAAGCTGCCTTTGAGGGACCGCACTTCCAAGTCGTGTTCTGGGCGGTTGCCGCCATGGCGGGCTCGGCCTACCGGGATCAAAGAACGCTTAGTCGTTCTTCTTGAGAGTAGCGTGCCGTGCCCGGTCGTCGCCTTCCACGGCAGTTGCTGGGAGGGCGGTGGCTTTACGGACAAATAAGTGGCGAACCATGACAATCAGAAGACAGATCGGACGCTTTGCTGAAATTGTGCAGGAATTGCCTCAACTAATCTCGTGCTACCGCGCTCTTGATTCAAACCTAGAACGCAATGATCTGGTACCGTTCTGCTTCGCGCACCCGATTTGCCCAATACAAGTGCCCGTTGAATTCGGTGAGTTGTGCGAGGAAATCAACCAACTCAGACCTAGGGCGGCCCTGGAAATCGGGACGTACTCCGGAGGTACGCTATTCGTGCTTTGTCGCTTAGCTGCGCCGGACGCCACTATAGTCAGCATCGATTTGCCTGGCGGTAAGTTTGGCGGCGGATATACATGGATGCAACAAGTTGTGTTCCGTAAGTTCACTAGAGAACAGCAGAGGCTTTGTTGTATCCGGGCCGATTCCCACTCTTCAAAAACGGTTACGAAAACACTCGCCGCACTTCGTGGTAGGGATCTGGATTACCTTTTCATCGATGGAGACCATACATATGAGGGCGTAAAGCTGGACTTTGAGCTGTACTCTCCGCTCGTTAGAAAGGGGGGGATCATCGTCTTTCATGATATCGCCAAACATCCTGAAGACAGAAACTGTCATGTTGACCTGCTCTGGAACGAAGTGAAGGCAGCTTTTCGGCATCGGGAGATCATGGCGCAGCCCAATCAGGATTGGGCCGGCATCGGGATTCTGTATGTCTAGGACCGGATGTGAAACGCGTGACTTTTCTCGCAGATCGATCTTATGAGGCGCAAAGGCCGAAGGCCTAACTAGATGAAGACATTGGCTTTGCTTTTCGCTGCACTCGTTCTACCGTTGTTGTCTGCCTATAGTCAGAATCCCAACGGATTTACCAGTAGCAGCACGGTGATTCAAGAAGATGCCACGACTTATTACATTGGGGCAGAAGCCTATCTCTACCCGACGATTTCGGAAAATGGTGACGTCCTGGCCTTGGCAGATCTTTCGTTTACGCTCCCTCCTAACGGCACGATAAAAGCCCTGCAAGGCACGCTGACCTTCAAGGCCCCCATCAATGCAGGAGATGCCACCTGTCAAGCCGCTTCGCTTGCGATGCTGATGGTTGATGGCAAAGTGCTGCCAATCATCACGAAACTTAACAACGGCGGCCGTGAATCAAATAGATGGATTAGCTACACCGTTCCCCTGCGATATACGGCAGGGAGTGCCAGACTCCACGTTCAGGCCGATGGTTGCCCAAGTACTTGGGAATTTCAGGGCGTGTTGGAAATCGTCTTGCCGCGAAAAGCAACGACCGCCGTTAAGTAGCCCTAACTCCAATCGTGTTTAGAGCTGGTCGGGAGGTTTCAGCGCTATGAGCGTCGACCCGAAAGCCCTCATTGTCACAGTAAACTTTCGCCAGGCTGAATGCGCTCTTCGCCTGTTAGATAGCGTATGCCCGCTGGAAGGCTTCGCCAGTTGTCATCTGGTGATCGTCGACAACCATTCTGGCGACGGCTCGGCCGAACGGATAGGGCAGGCCAGTTCAAATCTCCGCAACGTCGAGCTCTTGGCCTCTCCGAATAATCGCGGCTATTTCGGAGGTGCGAAATGGGCGTTGGAGCAGTACCTGGCTCAGCATCGCATGCCCGACTGGGTGATCGTATGCAACAACGATATCGTGTTCGACGATCCTGGCTTTCTTGCGAAACTGCTGGAGAGAGACCCCGCGGCCCTTGGGGTCATAGCTCCCGCCGTGATCTCGCGGCTGACAGGACACGACGCCAATCCTTGCATCCGGCGGCGGCCATCCCTCTTCCGGATGTGGCGATATCGTTTCTTGCTGTCCAATTACTGGATTGCCTGGCTGGCGCAGTGGCTCGCCCCGTCGGTGCGCAAGATGCGGCATAGTCTGAACGCCCGCAGAGAAAATGGCGATGGTAAGACGGCGATCGATGCACCTTCGATCTATGCGCCGCACGGATCGTTCATCATCTTCAGCCGGAGGTTCTTCGATGCCGGCGGCTTCATCGACGACGCGTTCTTCCTGTATGCAGAAGAGTTTTGCGTGGCCGAGATGTGCCGGCAACTGAACCTGCCGATCATCCATGATGCGGATCTCAGCGTCTGGCACGAACAGGGTCAGACTCTGGGGAGAATGCTCAGTCGTGACGCCTACGCGCATCAGAAGAATGGCTTTCGCTATGCGCTCGTACGATACAAAGATTCATACCCTGAACTCGCCGCCACAACTGGGCCAACCCGGACGGTGACGACGACAACACCAGAAGCAAACGAGCGCCATCCGGTCTCAGCGGCTGGAGACCGTTTGAGATGACCGCGGCATATTGGTTGCTTTTGCTTTCCCTGGGCATTGTTATCTACGGTTGGGCAGGCTACCCGCTGCTCATATTTACGCTGCGGTCGTTGTTTCCGCGCAGAGGTAATCGGACCGAGCAATCGAGCGATCCTCTCGTCTCCATCGTCATTCCGGTTCACAACGAGGAGCAGAGAATTGCGGCAAAGCTGGAGGATTGCCTCGAATTGCTTTATCCGCATGACCGGATGGAAATCGTGGTAGCGTCGGATGGGTCTACGGACCGGACGGGGGAAATTGTGCGCCTTTTTATGGCGCGTGATGCACGCATCCGATGGCTGCAGAGCAACAGCCGCGTGGGGAAGAGTGGGGTGCAGAATCTTGCCGCCGTGCAGGCGCGCGGGGACATCCTCTTGTTTACGGACGCCAACACAACCATGACTCCCGGCGTTCTGCGCACCATGATTGACGATCTGACCGACCCGGCGGTGGGGCTGGTAACGGCAACGGTGCACTTCGGCGATCCCGAGGATGCGGTTGAGAGGGGGCAGGGATTCTACTGGCGCTATGAACTCTTCTTGCGCACCGTCGAATCCGATCTCGGAATTCTGGCCACGGGCAGCGGACAGGCGCTGCTGGTTCGGCGAGAGTTGTTCCGGCCTTTGCCGCCTTATTATGGCGACGACTGCATTATGCCGCTGGATGTTCGCTTGCAGGGGTTCAAGGTCATTCAAGACCGGGAATCGACGGTATATGATGCAATGCCGCACAGCATCGAGGGCGAGCTGCGGGCGCGAATTCGAATGACCGCGCGGAACTGGTCCGGCACGCTGGCTCGGCCTGCGATTCTGAATCCGCTGCGCTTCCCCCTGACGGCTCTGGGGCTGGTCTCGCACAAACTGCTGCGCTGGCTGACCCCGTTTTTCCTGGCCATGGTTTTTCTATCCAACGCTTGGCTTGCCCTGGAAGGACGGGCCGTGGTCCTGTGGTGGTTGGAGGTCGGCTTCTACCTCTCGGCCTTCGTGGGTTGGGAGCTAACCCGAAAGCAGCGGCCGGCCTGGGTGTTCGGCTACCCGTTTTCCTTCTGCTTGGCCAACGTTGGTTTCTTGTTGGGGATGGTGAAGGTAGTTCGCAGTCAGAAGATTGTGACCTATTGACGCCGGATCTGGCTCACCCTATCGCAAAGTGGATCTTCCTTCTCATAACGGATGCCAGCCACTCTTCATCAAGCGCCCGCAGAGAACGACGAACGCCGCGAACTCGACCGTTTGCGGCGAACGTATGAGCAGCGGAGTTCGATTCCTGCGCAACGCTACTCGCGGATGAACCCGGGTCACTTGTGTGCCCTGCATGAGCGGGAAGCTACTATGGCGGCGCTCCTCCATGGGGCGGGCTTCAGGTCGCTGGCTGGCTTACGGATTCTCGATGTCGGTTGCGGCAGGGGGACAACTCTCCGTCAATACCTCGAATACGAAGCCGATCCCGCCCGGTTGTGGGGCATTGATCTTTTGCCGGCATTTGCTCAGCAGGCACGTTCAGTATCACCGAATCTGCAGGTAGTCTGCGGCAGCGCTTCGGATCTCCCGTTTCCCGATTGCAGCTTCGATTTCGTTTCCCAATCTATGTTGTTTACCTCCGTACTGAGTGCTCCGGTAAAACGCCAGATTGCGAATGAAATCACACGTGTGCTGATTCCGGGCGGAAGGTTCTTATGGTACGACTTCGCCTTCAATAATCCCTCCAACCCCGACGTGCGTGGGATTCGACTGGACGAGGTCCGCAGCCTATTCCCGCACTTCTCCATGACAAGTCGCAAGATCACTCTGGCGCCGCCGCTGGGCAGGACCATTGGCCGTTTCGGTCCAGCAATCTATCATCTTATTTCCCGCTTTCGCTTCCTCTGCACTCACTACCTTTGTCTGCTCGAGAAGCAGGGAGCGGGCGTGGATTCAACCTTACAGCTCCCATCCAGATAAGCAGAGGCAATACATCGTGCGCGACAAATTCCTTCCGTTCTCTCCTCCGTTGATCGGAGAAGAAGAAATCCTCGAAGTTGTGGACACGCTCCGGTCGGACTGGATCACGACCGGGCCTAAGGTGAAGCGCTTTGAGGAGGATTTCGCCCAGTTCATCGGGGCTCCTGATGCTCTGGCGGTCAGTTCCTGTACGGCCGCAATGCATCTTTCTCTTCTGGCACTCGGAATCGGCGCAGGAGACGCTGTGATTACCACGCCGCTTACCTTTTGCTCGGGAGTTCACGTCATTGAGCAGGTGGGTGCAACACCCATTCTTTCCGATGTCGAACCGGATACTTTGAATTTGGATCCGAAGGGCATACGCAGTCAGATCGAGCGAGCCGAAAAAGATCTCGGTCTGCGCGTGAAGGCCATCATGCCGGTGCACCTCTACGGTCACCCTTGCGATCGCGAAGCCATCTTAGAGATCGCGGCCGAGCACCAGTTGGCAGTCATCGAAGACGCCGCTCACTCCTTGCCTGCCGCTTACAGAGGTCAACGGGTAGGGTCGCTCACGTCGTCCGGGAAGGTGCCGGTTTTGACCTGTTTTTCTTTTTATGCCACAAAAAATCTGACCACGGCCGAAGGCGGCATGCTCACCGGATCAAAAGACTTGCTCGATGAGGCCCGGCGCTGGTTTTTGCATGGCATGAATCGGGACGCCTGGAAGCGCTACGGGGCAGAAGGATCCTGGTTCTACGACGTAGTCTGCGCAGGCTTCAAGTACAACATGAGCGACATTCAGGCGGCCCTTGGGTTGCAACAGCTACGAAAGCTGCCCCAGTTCCACGCCCGGCGGCGCGAGATTGTCCAAAACTATCAGGCTGCTTTCCGCAATTACGAGGAATTGGAGCTGCCCACCGAGCGGGAAGATGTTCAACACGCCTGGCATCTCTATGTTTTGCGACTCAACTTGGACCGCCTCGCTATTACCCGAAATCAATTCATTGCCGAAATGCAGGGTCGCAACATTGGCTGTTCCGTGCACTTCATCCCCATCCACCTGCACCAGTATTACCGCGAAAAGTACGGGTACAAACGGGAAGATTTCCCGGTAGCTCTGCGGGAGTACGAGCGCATGGTGTCGCTGCCGTTGTCTCCCCGCATGACGGACAAAGATACTGCCGACGTAATCGACGCCGTCGCCAGCATTCTCCGGCAGGACCACTTCGAAACATCGACGAGGACAGCCAACGTTGCCAGTATCTGAGGAACCGGACGTCGCGCAGGAGTGCTCGACTGTAGGGCAAAGAACCGGCGCTCTCCATCGTACTTTCGACGTTCTGGGCGCAGGCATCGGATTGCTCTTGCTGTCGCCCCTGTTTTTTGTCATCGCACTGGCCATCAAATTCGATGATGGCGGCCCCATATTTTACCGGCAGGCTCGCGTGGGGAAGAACTTCCGGCGCTTTCAGATCTACAAGTTTCGCAGCATGGTCAACGGCGCCGATAAGGATGGACTGCTGACGGCTCCGGGCGATTCCCGCCTGACGCGCGTCGGCCGCTGGTTACGGCAATATAAGCTCGATGAATTGCCGCAACTGCTAAATGTTTTCCTGGGCGACATGCAGTTTGTAGGCGCTCGTCCTGAGGTGGAACGGTACGTAGAAATGTTTCATTCGCAGTATGCCGTGCTACTGCGGGAACGCCCGGGGATTACGGATCCGGCGAGCCTAGCCTTCCGGCACGAAGACCAGATCTTTTCCGCCGATCGAATGGAGCAGCAGTATGTGGAGGAGATTCTGCCAGCCAAGATCAAGCTCTCGCTGGATTATCAGAGGCATCGGAGCTTTCTGACTGACGTTCAGATCATCCTGAGAACGATTCTGGGATTGATCACCTAACCCATCCGCATCGAGGCCTGTGGTTGAGACTCCTGTTCGGTTTCCGCGAACTTAATCCGGTTTCGCATCTATTCTTGAGGACGATCAATTCGTATGAAGATCATCCACCTCGCAAGAACTCTTCTCCGCAAAAACTCTCTATTTGTGGGCGCGTTCCAGGCCGGGCTGATATTCGTATCGCTCATTGTGGCCTGGTTCTTGAGGTTTGACTTCACCTTGCCCGACCGGCGGTTGCTCTTCTCTGCAGCCTGCATGCTCATTCTGATTCGAATGGCTGCGATCTCTGGCTTCGGTTTGTTGCACGGGTGGTGGCGGTACACCGGTCTGAGCGACACTCTGGACGTCATGAAGGCCGTGCTTTCCGGGTCCGTAGTATTTGTCCTGGTGATGCGCTATGTGCTGCACGTGGCCAGCTTCCCCCGAACTGTATATGTGCTCGAGGCTGTCCTGACTGCCGGCATTCTCATTGGCGTACGCATTTTCTCGCGCGTTTTGGCGGAATCGGTCCGTCAAGACCTGACAGCCTCTAAGAAAGTGCTCCTCATCGGGGCGGGAAGCGGAGGGCAAACTGTGGTTCGAGAGATCAAACTGCCCGGAAGCGAGTACAGCCCGATTGGCTATGTCGACGATGATCGCTCCAAGCTAGGTCTGACTATCGAAGGCATCCGTGTCATGGGAACCGTGGATCAAATTCCGGAACTGGTCGATACTCACGCGGTCGACGAGGTGTTGATCGCAGTGCCCTCGGCCACTTCCCTGCAGATGCAACGTTTCGTGGAGGTTTGCGAGCGCACCATGGTGAAGTTCCGTACTGTGCCGGCGTTGCGGGACGTAATTGCGCAACGGGTCAGCATCAGCGACTTTCGCGACGTCAATGTCGACGATCTCCTGGGCAGAGATCCAGTGGAAATTGATCTGCAATCGGTGCGCTGTGCTATTCATGGTCATTCCGTACTGGTGACCGGGGCTGCCGGTTCCATCGGCTCAGAGCTCTGCCGTCAGATTCTCGAACACGAGCCTCGACTCCTGGTGTGCGTCGACCGGGACGAGACCGGAATGTTTTATCTGAACGGTGAATTGTCGCCGCGATGTGGTAATGCCGTTCTCCGCTGTCACGTCGCAGACGTGGCCGACCGCAAGGAAATGGAATCCATCTTCCGCGAAACCCGACCGCAAGCCACCTTCCACGCAGCGGCCTATAAACATGTGCCGCTGATGGAACTGAATGTCTCGGGGGCGGTGCAGAACAACATTTTTGGACTGATGAGTCTTCTGGCTGTGGCGAGCGAGAATGAATGCAAGACCTTTATTCTCATCTCCTCCGACAAGGCCGTGAACCCTTCCAGCGTCATGGGCGCTACGAAGCGAATCGGCGAACTGATCATCGGTCACCAGCCCACCAACGGGATGCGCTGCCTGTCGGTGCGCTTCGGCAATGTCCTCGGGTCCAGCGGAAGTGTGATTCCCGTGCTGCAGCAGCAACTTCGCAAGAATGAACCCCTCACGGTCACCCACCCCGAAATGAAGCGCTTCTTCATGACCATCCGCGAAGCGGTCTCGCTGGTGTTGCAGGCTTCTGTGATCGGAGAGCAAAGTGACACGCTCGTGCTGGATATGGGGCAGCCGGTGCCGATCCTGGAGCTGGCAAAAACTCTGGTCAGACTCTCGGGGAAAACTGGGCAGCAGGTGACCATCAAGTTTACCGGTTTGCGCGAGGGCGAGAAACTCGTCGAAGAACTCTTCTACTCGAATGAGGAGGTGGGTCAAACGTCGTTCCCCAAGATCAAGCGGGCACGCGGCCCGCTGCACGACTGGCACGCACTCGCTCGCAAATTAGAAGACCTCGAGGCCACCCTTTTCCTCAATGGTTCCAGCAGCGTTCGCGCCAAGATCAAGGAAATCGTCCCCGAGTACTCCTACCTGCCGGGGGATGAGTCCAACCCGGATGAGGACGAAGAAACCTGGCCCCAGCGAGCTACCGCGTGATGATAGAACGACAGAGGATCAACCAAGGATGTCTTCAATGAGCATCCCCCTCGAGGCAGACGCGGTGCCAGAGCTCCAGGTTCAGCAACCGCCAAATGCGGTCGGTATGGTCGCGATAGCGTGCGCGATGCTCCTGAAATAACTGCTCCACCCTTGCCGGGTTGAACAAGCCGCGGTCCAGACTCCGTGATTCCAAGAGAAGACTTTGAATCGTTTCCAAGCGTGGTCCATTCAGCCATCCGCTCCAGGGAGTTGGGAAACCCAGTTTTTTCCGGTACACGATTGAATGTGGAAGCAGATCCTCCACGGCAGTCTTTAAGATTTTCTTGCCCACCATGCCCGATATTTGAAGCCGCTCAGGGATTCCGACGGCAAACTCGACGAGCTTATGGTCCAGAAAAGGCACCCGGCTTTCGATTGAGGCCGCCATGCTCATGTTGTCTTGCTTCATCAGAAGTTCGACCAGATAAGTTTTGATGTCGGTATAGAGCAGCCGTTGAAGCATCTCGCCCGATGAGGACTCCCAATAGTCAAGGACGTGGCGATAGGTTTCGCCGTGCCCAGACTCCCCGGCGACTTCGTTGCTCAATAAGCCGGCCTGCTCGCGCTCACTGAAGGCAGAGAAAAAATTGTCCAGATAGAACGACGCCCAGGATTGCCCGTCCCTGGCCAGGAAGGTATGAGCCAGTTTTCGGCGGAGAGTTGCTCCGATCAAGCGTGAATCGTTAATGGAGTGGCGGATCTGGCGCCTGAGGAATTCAGGAACCGAACTCCGGTAAACGCGATCGAGTGCGGCGTTCTTGAGAGTGAAGGCGTAGCGTCCGTAACCCGCCAGCGTTTCGTCGCTGCCCTCCCCAGTGAGGACCACCGTAACTCGCTCGCGCGCCAGTCGCGCTACGAAATAGAGGGCGACGCTGGAGGGCCAGACGATGGGCTCATCCTCATGCCAGATCAGCATGGGCAGCGCGTCGAAAAACTCCTGCTCGCTCACCGACACTTCATGATGAATCGAATTCAGATGTTGGGCGACGATCCGCGCGTAGGGTAATTCGCTGTAGGGCTGCTCCGCATAGCCAACCGAGAAGGTTTCTATGGGAGCGCGCCGAATCTGAGTCATCAGCGCCGCGACGGCGCTCGAATCCAGCCCGCCGCTAAGAAAAACTCCCACCGGCACGTCGCTCATCAGGTGACTAGCAACAGCTCCCTCCAGCAGGCCGCGGTAGGTCTTGACGTAGTAGTCCTCATCGCGCGCGTCTTCTTCAGCGCAAACCGTCAAATCCCAGTATCGTTCGATTCGTAACTCCCCGCCTTCGTCGATCTCAAGCCAGTGCCCGGGCATCAGTTTACGAATCCCTTCGTAGAAGGTCTCGGGGCCCGAAAGGTAGCCGAACGCCAGATACTCGGGCAACGCCGCACGATGGAATTCAGCACGAACCTCGGGGTAAGCGAGAATGACCTTGATTTCTGAGCCGAAGAGAAACAGCTCTGGAGTAAGGCGGTAATAAAGGGGCTTGATTCCCAGGCGGTCGCGCGCGACAAACAACTTCCGCGTACGGCTATCCCAGATCGCGAACGCAAACATCCCGCGCAGTTCCTTAACGCATTCCCGGCCATACTCCTCGTAAAGATGGACGATGGTTTCCGTGTCGCTATGAGAACGAAAGCGGTGGCCGCGCGCGATCAAACCCTCCCGCAAGACTGCGTGATTGTAGATTTCGCCGTTGAAGACGATCCAAACCGTGCCGTCCTCGTTGCTGATGGGCTGGTGGCCGGTGGCCAGATCGATGATACTAAGGCGCCGCATTCCGAGTCCGACACCGCGTTCCGTGTAGATCCCCTCATCGTCCGGACCGCGATGGACCATCGCCGCGCACATCCGATGCAGGATGTCCTCGTCAACCTGCGCAGTTTCTCCAAACTTCAGGACGCCTGCAATTCCACACATTGATTTGCCTACAGTTCACTAAAATTGGAAAAAGCCGGACGGAGCCGGACCGTTGACGAGATGCACTGCCAATCGCGGATTTCCCACGGACAGATCGTTCCGGGGAACAAGTCTTCTTGTGAAGTATAGCAATCGGCGCGGGAGAAACTTGTGACGGCATCATGAAAAAACTCCGATCTCGGGACGCTGAAAGATTCTTCAACTATTAACTTTCGTTGGTGATAGATGTGCTAGCCTGACCGTTGGTAGATACCACGCCTCCTGCCCTAGAAGTCCTTGGGCCGAGGTTTCCTTCGCAGTGGATAGCAGCTTCGTTTCAACAGGCCAGAGGCATTCTTCCGCTTAATCGCATCCAGGCGGGCGCATCTGATCACTAGATCTATGAAAGGGCGGGAGTAACAGCGTGGGCTTTGCAATCAGCATTTTCGGGATGGGCTACGTAGGTTCGGTGAGCGCAGCATGCTTTGCGCATCTGGGACATCGAGTAATCGGCGTTGACGTCAACCGCGCCAAAGTTGACATGTTGGAGTCGGGTAAAAGCCCGATTCTTGAAGCCCGCATGAATGAACTCGTCGCCGAAGGCCGTGCTGCCTGCCGCCTTCACGGCACTACGGATTCTCGTGCCGCTATCCACGAATCCGACATCTCCTTCATCTGTGTGGGAACTCCGAGCCTGCGCAGCGGCAAGCTCGACCTCAGCCACGTCGAACACGTATCGGCTGAAATCGGGGCAGCTCTCCGGGAGAAGAAGCGGCACCACTCGGTGGTCTTGCGCAGCACGGTATTGCCCGGTACCACGGAGTCGGTCGTTGTGCAGGTGATGGAGAAAGCCAGCGGCCTCCGCGCCGGTGTTGATTTCTCCGTTTGCTATAACCCGGAGTTCATGCGCGAAGGCAGCGCGGTCGCCGACTTCTTCCAGCCGCCTTACACGATTCTAGGCGCGAGCGCCCCCCAGCACCTCAAGCCACTGCGCCAGCTTTACGAAAACCTACCGGGCACAACTTTTGAGACCACGATACCCGTAGCGGAGATGGTGAAATATGTGTCCAACACATTTCATGCTCTGAAGGTCACGTTCGCGAATGAAATCGGCACACTCTGCAAAAGCTTCGGCGTCGATACGGAGATGGTGACCGGCATTTTCAAATCTGACACCAAGCTAAACATCTCGCCCGCCTACCTGTCGCCCGGCTTCGCATTCGGAGGTTCGTGCTTGCCGAAGGATGTCCGGGCAATCACTCACCGCGCCAAAGAAATGGATTTGAATCTGCCCTTGCTGGAGGCGATCGTCCCCAGCAATGCCGAACACATCGAGCGCGCGGTCGAGATGATTCTGCAGACGGGCAAGAAGAAGATCGGCATGCTCGGCCTGAGTTTCAAGGCGGCCACCGATGACTTGCGGGAGAGTCCTCTGGTGGGCGTAGTCAAGCGCCTGCTCGGAGAGGGTCGGCAGATTCAAATCTGGGATCAGAACGTCTCGGTCAGCCGCCTGGTTGGATCCAACCGCGAATACATCGAAGAAACCATTCCCCATTTCAGTGCTCTGTTCAGCACAACTCTGGAGGATGTGATCGCCGACGCAGAAGTTGTGGTCGTGGCGACACGCGAAGTGACTGGCGATTCATTACGCAAGAGCCTGAAGCCAGAGCAGATCGTCATTGATCTCGCGAATCTCGAAAATGTCCGCCGTCCGGGCGGGAACGCCTCGTACGAAGGAATTTGCTGGTAAGGTGGGGACGTGTCGTGAAGATTCCCGCTGTGCGGACCCTGATCAGTCGGCAGCGACGTCTTGCTTGGGAACGTCCGCTTCCCGACTCTTGACCGCCCGGTTGGAGGGCAGTCCAGCATCTCTAATCTTGTAAAGCAAGGCGCGGTAGCTGATGCTCAACGCGCGAGCCGCCTGCTTGCGGTTCCAGTGACAATTCTGCAGAACCTTCAGGATGACCTTCCGCTCCAGCTCGCGCACCACCTGACGCGTCAGCTTCTTCAGATTGACCTGGCCATCGACCGGAATCTCCGCGTTGAAGAAGTCGGTCGGCCGCGGCGTCAGATCGGCGGAGATCACTTCTTCGTTGCCCAGAATCACGTAGCGCTTGATCAGGTTTTCCAGTTCCCGGATATTGCCCGGCCAGTGATACTTGTGCAATTTCGACATCATCTCGCTGGAGAGCGCACGCGCCCGGCAATTGTATTTGCGGTTGTGATACTCGAGGAAATACGCCACCAGGTCAGGAATGTCGCTCGCCCGTTCACGCAGCGGAGGCAGGTGAATATTCACCACGTTGATGCGGTAAAACAGATCCGACCGGAAGGTGCCGTTTTCAATCTCCTGCTCCAGCTTGCGGTTGGTGGCGCAGACCACGCGCACTTCCACTTTCTTATCTTCCTGCGCGCCGATGCGGCAGAATTGTCCGTCCTGCAGCAGTTGCAGCAACTTCGACTGCAGCGCCATATCCAGTTCGGAAATCTCGTCCAGAAACAGCGTGCCGCGATGCGCCATCTCCACGCGTCCCGGCTTCATGCCGTACGCGCCCGTGAAGGCGCCCTTTTCATAACCGAACAACTCGCTTTCGAGCAGCGTGCCCGGAATTGCCGGGCAATTCACTTTCACCCACGGTCCGGTGCGCCACGGCGAAGCGGCATGAATCATGCGCGCGATGATGTCTTTGCCCGTCCCGCTCTCCCCCTGAATGAGCACGGGAACGTTCGCGCCGGCCAATTTCGTCAGGCGGTCGCGGACGGCCTGCATGGTCTCGGTGCGCCCGAAAACAATGGCGTCGGGCGGCATTTCCCCCAAAGGCTGGGCGAGCGTATTCACAGTGCTAGTTGTCATGGCGGGTCTTTACCAATTGAGGGGGGAGATACCCTAAAGCGAGCACCCGGAGAGCCAAAGGTGTCCTAGCCTGGCACGGACCATTCAAATCTAGCTTATGTAGTTGAAGACTATCAACTTACCAAAGAGCTGGGCAGGCACACCCTGGTAATCAGGGAATGAGGACTACAGTAACACCTTCGGCTGGGTTATGCGCAAACATTTTCACACGGCAGAAGCAGTTTTCCGCCGCTTGGGGTTGAAATCGTCGGAATGCAGCAGTGGCCGCGAGAACTTGAGCCCCAGCAAATAGTAGCCGTCGGCGGGCGTGCTGCGGAGGGCCTTGGCGCGCAGGGTGCGAGAAGCTCTCGGCAACAGGGCCAACGAGGCCACCGGGGCGCTGGGAATTTCCAGCCGCAACTGCACGATTGTGGGCAGAATCCGCCGGATCGCGACCAACATTCCGCCCGCACTCACGTTCAGTGCGGTGGCAAATTCCAGAAATTCCGTGCCTTTCCCGTCGCGGCTGCGAACAAAAACGGGGATCGCAAGCGGCAATCTGGCCCACTTCCGCCGCTCACTGCCCGCTCTCGCATCGCTCATGCAGACCTCTCCGTCGACTTAGACCTGCCTTAAGAAGCACACGAGGGGCCAAATTTCCGGCTGATCCCCTGCGAAACCGGGAGAAAAAACCGCGCTCGGCCCATCTCTGACCGCAACACAGGCAAGGCAGCCGGAGTTTCCGGCTCTTGTTTTCGCTTTATGTTCGCTTTCAAGACCTTGCGGCCAGCGCAGCCTGAAGCTGGTAAAAGTGCAAGCTTTTGCTATACTTAGGTAATTTCCGTGCATTTTCCGTTGACAACAAAATGGGTCTGAAATAGGATTTTGTCATCAGCACTCGGCCGGAGATTCCGGGTGCGGTTCTCCTCTCCCGTCAACCTGTGGTGGTCCTCAATGGCCTCTACCCACAAGAACACGTGTGTTTCTGATGCGGGAGGAGCAGCGCAACCCGTGCCAGCCACGGCTGTCCGTCCTGACGGCGATTTACCCAGCCCGGAAAATCTGCTGCAGGAGTACAAAGAGCTGCGCGAACGTTTCCAGCGCACGACCAACGCTCTGGCCTCTGCCGCCCACGATCTCAAAACGCCGCTGTCGATTCTGAACGGCTACGTCGAACTGCTGCAGAACGAGAAACTGGGTTCGCTCAACGACCGTCAGCGCGAGGTCCTGCACGACATGCAGGCCAGCGGAAAGCGTTTGCAGCAGTTCATTCAGGATTTCCTTACCTATAGCGCCCTCGAAACCGGCGGGCTGCGCATGCAGTTCGATGCCGGCAATATTAACGATTGCCTATCCGACGTTTGCCGCCTATGGTCCAATCGTTTTCAGGAAAAAGGGCTGGCGCTTTATTTTCTCGCCAACGACAAGCTGCCGATTTTTCCCTTCGATTCTCCGAAGGTGGAGCGCATTATCTCAAACCTGCTGGAGAACTCGTTCAAGTTTACGCCACCCGGCGGAACGGTGTGGCTGCACGCCGAGCCACACATGTGGGAGCGTCGCGCAGCGGCTCAGGCCTCGGTCGCCGAGCGCCGCCGCCAGAACGTGACTCATCCCAACTCCGTCAAGGTCAGCGTTTCCGATACCGGGCCGGGAATCCCCGCGGAGTTTCATCTGGAAGTTTTTGACGATTTCTTCCGCCTTCCCGGAACCGAAGCTCACGAAGGCATGGGATTGGGTCTCGCCATTGCGCGGCGCCTGGTACAGGGCATGGGAGGTAAAATCTGGGTCGAAAGCGATCCCGGCGCAGGTTGCAAGTTTTCTTTCCTGATCCCATTTAAACCAGCCGTCGCCGCCAGCAACGGGAAAAGCCGATGAAGCCAACCGCCAAAATCCTGCTGGTCGACGACGAACCGGGGATGCTTCGTTACATCAAGACGCTGCTGGAAGTGGACGACTACAAAGTCGAGACCGCGACCACCGGCGAGGAAGCGCTGCAGCTCGTGGAAAAAGGCCTCCAGCCCGACCTGGTGCTGCTCGACGTGCTGATGCCCGGCATTGATGGCTTGCAGACTCTCGAGCAATTGCGCCGCATCCAACCTGGCCTCAAGGTCGTCATGTTGTCCTGCGTCAACGACACTCGCAAAGTCGTGCACGCCATGAAGCTGGGCGCCCTCGACTACCTGACCAAGCCTTTTCAGAAGGCCGAGCTCGACGCCGTCATTGATCTCAGTCTCGGCCAGGGAAAACAAACCTACAGCGGAGAAGTCGAAGAGCTTACCGACGACGTTTTCTTCATCGCGGCCAGCCCGCAGATGCGCAAGATCCGCTCCCAGGCCGCGCTGGTGGCCCATGTCGACATTCCCGTCCTTCTGCTGGGCGAGAGCGGTACGGGCAAGGAAGTCCTGGGAAGATTGATCCACAAGCTTTCACCGCGCGCCCACCGCACCTTCCTCAAGGTCAATTGCGCCGCCGTTCCCGGCGACCTGCTGGAGAGCGAACTGTTCGGCTACGAGCCGGGCGCATTTACGGGCGCGACTCACGCCAAACCGGGGAAGTTCGAGCTCTGCAACAAGGGCACGATTCTGCTCGACGAGATCGGCGAGATGCCGCCGCTGTTGCAGGCGAAACTTCTGCATGTGCTGCAGGACCAGACGTTCTCGCGCCTGGGCAGTCGTTCCATCGTCAAGGTCGATGTGCGCATTCTGGCCGCCACCAACATCAACATTCCGGAAGCGCTCGCCAGCAAGCGCCTGCGCGAGGATCTCTACTACCGTCTGAATGCCTTCACCATGCAGATTCCGCCGCTGCGCGAGCGCAAGGAAGAGATTCCCATCCTGCTGAAGCATTCGATGACGCGCATGGCCGAGCGTTACGCGCGCCCTCCGCTTCCGCTCTCGCCGGCGTTGCTGCAGGCCTGTCAGAATCATTCCTGGCCCGGCAATCTCCGCGAGTTAAACAACTTTCTGAAACGCTACCTGATTCTCGGGGATGAGAACCTGGCGGTCAGCGAACTGATTCCCAGAAACGATGGCAATGGCGGTTTGTTCACGGATTCCACGGCCCGCGCAGCAGAGACCGGCGGATTGAAATCTCTGGCCCGCACCGCGAAAGACGAAGCCGAAGCTCAGGCCATTACTCATGCGCTGGAACAGACCAATTGGAACCGCAAGCAGGCCGCCGCGATTCTGCAGATCAGCTACAAGGCTCTGCTCTACAAGATCCGGCAGTATGGTATCGCCGAGTCCAAAGGACACCACAAGCTCTCAGCGGGAGCTTAGTTTTCCGAAGCTCAGCTCATTCTCGCAAGCTGGGTTCTCAGTTTATTTCTTCAGCGTGAACCCGGACCCGTGTCTCGCGTACTCGGGCTTTAATCTCGCCGCAGTCGCACCAACGAATCGACTCAACCCAACTACTGAACATACAGAGTGACGGAACCGCTCTTCGTGTCACTGCCAGACACCGCCGTGACCGTGATAGTGGATTGCCCAGCGGGCGTGCCGCTGACCGGTAGTTGCGTGTTGCTGCTGCTGCATGCCGGTTGCAGCAGGAGCAGCGCAAAGAGCGCACCGAACATAAATATTCCCAGGATGCGCCGCCGGCGCCGGTTGCCTCCGGCTCCCAGGCCCAACAGGGTCAGTCCCGGAAACGCGAACCAGATGGCGTAAAAGTGCCGCGTCAGCAGGCTGGCGGTGGGCTTGAGTACTGGCCGAGCCGTGGTGGTGATGTTCAACGTGGAAGACCCAGGACCGAGCAGGGTGACCGGGCTGTTGGTGAAGTTGCACGCAGCCCCGGGCGGCAGGCCGCCGCTGCACGCCAGCGTAATCTTCGAGGAATAGACGGGATGCGGCGTCAGCACTATCTGATATTCAGCGGTTTGTCCGGCCGGCACGCTGTCATTCACCGAATTGACGGCGATGGTGTAGTCGCCCATCTGCGCGGGTACCTGGGTCTGCGCCAGCACAATGTTGCCCGGCCCCGTAACCTGCACGGCACCGCCGTTAAATGTGGATTCGGTTCCGTTGCTGTTCGGCGTGGGCGTTACCACGATGGTGACGGTTGCGGTCGCGCCCGACTGCAGCGTTGGAAGACTGCAGGTCACGGTGATATTGGTACCGCCTCCGCCGCAAGTGCCGGAACTGGCGCTGGCGGAAACAAAAGACAGCGGCACACCCGTAATGTTCTGGCTTAGATTGTCCAGTACCGTGATGCTGTTGGCCGCATCGGGACCGTTGTTGGTGATGGTGTAAGTGAACGTGGCCTGATTTCCGGCGTCGACGAAGGACTGGTTCGGGCCCAACGTCAGGACTCCAGTAATGGAGATGCTCAACACCGACTGCAGTTGGGTCACGAATGAGTCGTAGCCGCCGGCGTTGCTCGCCTGCAGCGCTTTATTCACCTGCAGAGTGGTCGAATTAGTGTCGCCCGCGAAGTAGTAGTTCTGGTTCACGTCGAGCGCGACGCCTGTGCCTTCGGTGAACACCGTATTCCCGTCCGAACTCCCTCCACCGTAGTAAGTGGCCCAGGAACCGTTGGTCTGCCCTAATTGCGCCTTTGTGTTAAGTCTTGCCAAGAAGGCGTCCTGGAAGCCTGTGAGATTGTTCTGAATCGTGGATGGCGGGTAAACCGGAAACGCGGTCGCGACCGAGCCAGACGACTGCGTCCACCCCGTCACCACCGCGCCACTGGCGGAGTCCACCGTGATCGCCAGCCCGGCTTCGTTGCCGGTCCCGCCGAGATAGGAGAAATAGCTCAGGGTCACGTTGTTCTGAGCTGTACTGGTGGTGGGAGTCGGGTTGCTCAAGCGTGCCACAAAGGCGTCATTCGCGTACGGAGGACCCACAGCAGGCGGCGTACACGTCGCGCCGGTTGGCGTTGGGTTTACCGGTTGATCCAGGCACAGTTGATACGCCGAGGAGGTGTTCAGCGTCGCTACACTCGTCCCAATGCCAGAGGAGTTCGTGGTTCCGACAACGTAGACATTCGCCGCCCCGGTATCGAGTGCGATCCCCACGCCCGAGTCGGTTGCGCTGCCGCCAACGTAGGTCGACCAGATCAGCTGCTCTCCCTGAGGTGCGTTGGGATTGAGCTTGGTCACGAAAGCGTCCGAGGCCGAGGGTGCTGGCGACGAACTGGAGTACATGCACGACGGAGGATTTGTAACCTGGGTCTGAGGCGTCTGGTCCAGGCATGGCTGGTAAGCATTCAGGATGGGAAAATCGGTGCTGCTGCTGGTTCCCGTGTAGAGGAAGTTCGTCGTGCCCGTGAAGTAGACGTTGCCATTAGTATCGACGGCGATGCCACCGCCGACGACCGTCGGCGTCTGCGGCGCCGGGGGCGGGAGAGGAGGAATGAAGCTGCCTCCGCCAAAGTAGGTCGAGTAGGCGATGCTGCCAGTGCCGGGTGCATGCGTGTACACCTTGGTCACGAAAAATTGAATGGGGGCGCGCGGCGCATTCTGAAACGGCAGCGCCTGCGGCAGGGTGCTCGCGGGGAATTGATCTGTATAGCTCGCAACGTCCGAGGACGTGGTCGTTCCGGTGACGTAAATGTAGCCCGACGTATCAATGGTCATCCCACTCGCGATGTCGGTGCCGTTGCCGGAAAGATACGACGAATAGTGCAGATCGCTGGCGTCGCTCAGCAACTCGGTCACAAATACGTGAGTGCCGGGAACTTCGGGTACAGTTTGATAGGCGTTAATCTGGGTCGTCGGAAAATTGTCAGACGAAGTGGTGCCCGCTACATATGGATTCTCGGCGCTGTCAACGCTGATTCCAACCGGGTAGTCGGTTCCGTCGCCGCCCAGATACGTCGCATAGTCCAGAACCGCCGCATTCGAGCCCAGAGGCGGCGTGATCTTGGCGATGTAAACGTTCTGTGTCGCGCCCGCGGCAAGCGTCGGGAACTTGACGCCGACGGTGGTCGGCAGATTCGGTGATGTGGTCGACCCGGCAAGGTAAATGTTAAGGCTGCCATCGACTGCGACCGAGGTTGCGCGCTCATCCCCGCTGCCGCCGAAATAGGTCGCGAATTGCAGGACCGGGTCGATGACCAGTTCGCGCGAGTGGTCATAGGGCCCAATCGCGAATCCGGCGCGCCGGGCGCCCCGCAGAACGAAGCTGCCTTCGACCGGTTGCTGCCGCCCCGCGATCTCCTGATACACGCGCGGAGCCTGCAGTTGCACGCTGCCGCCCTCGCTCCGGATGACCAGGGCGCCGTCTTTCAGTTCCAGTTGCTTCGCCCCGTTGAATTCAAGCTCGGCCTGCGCCGGATCTGATCCGGGCTCGACCTGGAAGTCATATTCCAGCCGTCCCTGGTTTCCGTAGAAGACCAGATTGATTCCGGGATAGATATTTTCGTAACGCACGCGGGCGAACTGCGGCACACCACGCCGCCACTTGGCGGGATCATTGCCCAAGAAATAATTGCTCTTACCCGGCAGCCGATCCGCGCCGGTCAAGCTCGCATTCGGATTCGCTCCCGCCAGCTTCATCTGCAGCGAACTCACAAACGCGTGCGACGCCTCGTGCTTCCCCGCAGCGGGCTTTGACCGATCCTGCGAAACCGTGCTCAGGATCGCGCCTTCCGGCCCCAGAAACAGGCTGTATCCCGGGCCGCGGGTCACAAACTTCGCGCGCCGGTCGGCGGGGTCGAGACGCCCCTGTCCCAGGTTCGGCTCGAAGATCAGTGGCAGGCCGGCCAGAAGCGAGTGTGCCCGCGTCTTCGCTTCGGCGCCGGCTGCGCTGGGCGACTCCTGCGCCATAGCCGGCGCGACGGCCGAAGCCTGGATCGCCGAAGCTTGGATCGCCGGAAGCTGGCTCGCCGGAACCTGGCTCGTCGCACTCCTCATCGTTGGGGCGTGGGCCGCGACGTTCGCGACAATGCCCGCGGCGGTTTGACGAGAGCGGGAACCCCACCCGAGAACTGCGCATCCCGCCCCGAGCATCACCAGCCCGGCAGCCAGAATACGAACTCGTACCACGGATGTTCCCAACCAACGGCGATCTACGTTCACTCGTTCCTCCGATGCAGTCCAGCCAGTATTCTTGCGATCGATCTTGTTCAGGATTGTTCTCCGCTCAGACCCGCTTTTCGCCCAGAATCCTTCTCGCTCAGATCCTCCGGGATCCATCTTCCCAGCCCAGATCTTTCCTGCTCAGACCTTCTCTAGCTTAGATCAGAGAGATTCGATACGGCGCACAAGTCAACCCAACCTCGCGCCGACGAACTTTCCAGGGCGACCGGCTCGCGGCTTGCTTGTCACTGAAACTGGCGGAAAAAATTAAACAACTACTTAAACATCTGACGGATAGACAAGTCAAGCGACCCTCCGCCGTGCCCCGCGCCCCAAGTTCCGTCAGATGCTGTCGATGCACAGGAAAGATGCCGCGCTATGGCACAAAAGTGGTGCGAAGAAAAACACCTGCCTATTTCCCGTTGCCCGAGAGGAGAAGACTGGCAAGAAGTGCCAGTGGAAAAAGAATGATCCTCTTCCCGCAACCACTTGCACGATTCGCGGCTCTCCCCCGGCCAACACCTCCGCAACCCACTCATTCTTCGCGGAAAACTTACCATCGGCGCGCTCCGCAGATGGCAGCAGGATTGCTTCATCCCTCATCGAGCCATGCGCATTTAGTGCGTCCCTCCGCGGCTCCCGGACGGGTTCCGTTCGAAATTCCGGACCGATTAACCGAATCAGTTCGAACCGGCATTTTGCTGTTGCAAACTGCTGATATTTCTATACATTGAGGGCTGTGGGGCCTCATTTGAGGTGGGGCATTTGACGTCTGCTGTGGTCGCCTTTCTGGAAAAAGCACGCTCCCGGCGAGAGAGCTCAGGCATGCAACCGAATGCACAGGAACGGCGGACGATGCGGCGCTTTGACATGCGCCTGCCCGCGATTGTCCGCGTCGAAGGCGCCGACGAGGTTCAAACCGAAACCCAGAACGTGAGCGCCCGCGGCGTTTTCTTCTACCTCGACCGCGCCATCGCCGCCGGCACCAAGCTCGAAGTCACGCTGACCTTCCCGCCCCACGTCACGCTGACTGACGCGGTCCGCGTCCGTTTCACCGCCCGCGTCATCCGCGTCGAACAACCTCTTCCGTCGGCCCGCATCGGCACCGCCGCCATGATCGAAGACTACGAATTCCTCCGCTCCAACGGCAACCCCGACTTCCTGGCCGCCCTGCAGTCGCAGTGGAAATCCACAAACTAGAAAGAAGCTTCGAGGTTCGTATCAGGGCATGGCTTCAGTCAAGCCGATGTTCGGCGTCGGCCATGTCGCGATTCGTATCAGGGCATGGCTTTAGCCATGCCGTCAGCAGCCCAAAATTCAACGGGCTTTAGCCCCTGAGGCTCTGGATCGAGTTTGAATCCCGCGTGAGCCGACGAATAACGGAACTGCGTGGCCTCGGACACCAAATGCTTCGCAACGGGATTGTTTCGAATGTACTCCGCCACACGCCGATAGGCTTCAGCATCCAGAATGCGGACTTCTGAAAACCCTTTCTGCCAGACTGGCGCTATGAATCCAAGCTCTCGTCCGGCCCGAAACGCGAATCCCCCTTTAATGAATTGCACAGCTCTCTCGATTGTCATATCGCAGTCGACCGTCAGCAGCACATGAAAATGATCGGGCATGACCACGAACTCATGGAGACGAAATCTTCGTTGCGCACGATAGTCGTAGAGAACATGGACGAACAGGCCTGCGGATCGGTCGGACTGTAGGAGATTTCGCTTCCCGGCGATCGAGGACGTCACGAAGAACGTTCGAGCTCCAGCCACGACGCCTGAGGCTCCGGCGTGTCGAATGGGGATGGCCATAAACCAGCGGCTAAAGCCGGCTCCTTTTTTCAGGGCATCGTCGGCACGCCTTGAAGGCGTGCCCTGATACGAATCTCTGCCTGACTAGGCCGCGGTGGATGTGACAAGTGTCACTCGGCGAGGATTTATTAGTAGAAAAGTTTCAAACTGGGAAGCAACGCTACTTCTCTTTCCCTACTTCCTTCAGCTCTTGCCGCAGCCGGCTGAATCTTCTCACCAGGCTTCCGAGATACACGCCATGAATCACCCAGGTGGCAATGTAGGCGGCGAAGAGAAATCTGATGCCGTTCATCGCGGGCTCCGATTCAGCGGAAGGCTGGCCTTGGACGCCACTCCTTCGCCAGCCAGCGATTCCATGGCATGAGCTTCTTCAATCTCGCGGTGCAGCAATTCCAGCCGGAAGCGCGACCAGCACACCAGAAATGCGAAACAGAGAAACGCCATCCAACTGATCACCAGCACGTGCAGCATGCGTGGATCCATCGACCCGCCCCCGCCGATCACCGGCTGGGGATGCTGCGTGCGGAAAAACCAGATCGAAAAATAAACCAGCGGCACATCCAGCGCCCCGAACACTGCCAGCGCTGCCGCCAGCATCTGCGTCTCGGCGCTGCTCGAGAATCGCCGCAGCACCAGATAGCTCACATAAATCAACCACAAGACCAGCGTCGAAGTCAGCCGGATATCGCCCGGCGCCCACCAGATACCCCACACCGGCCGCGCCCAGATCGGCCCCGTGACCAACACGATGGTGCAAAAAACCACACCTACTTCGGCAGTCGTCACCGCCAGCACGTCCAGGCGATCTCCGGGAAACAGCCTTCCGATGGAGAAATAAAAAATCGGAATCAGCAGCACCGTGGTCGCCACCGCGCTCGGCCGCATGCCGGCCGGCAGCAACGCCTGCACCTGCGGCACAAAACAGGCAACCACTCCCACAACTCCGATCGCGATCACAATCCATTTCGCCGCCGCTTGCGTGGAAGGCTTGCGGCTGACCAGGTATTGAATCGACGCAATGAAGTTAATGAAGAACAGCAGAAACGCCGTCCACGCCGAAGGCACGTGGTAATAAATGATGCGGTAGACCTCGCCCTGCTGCGCATCGGTCGGCGCAACCACCAGCGCCAGATACAACGCATACGCCAGCAGAACCGCCGTTAGAACCGCGAGGATGGGGAAAAGCCGTTTCATTCTGCGTGCAATATCATTCCGAACAACGCCAGACAAGCTGTAGTAAAGACCACATCGTAGGTAAGAAGCAATAGGATCCAGAAATGCGCCGACTCTTCTCCGGTCAGAATCGACGTGGTGGCCGCCACCATGCCCAGCACGGCAGGAATGGAAATCGGAAACAGCAGCAGCGGCAGCATCAATTCGCGGCTGCGCGTGCGCACTGACATCGCCGCGAAAAATGTTCCATTCACCACCAGCGCCCAGGTTCCCAGAACCGCCACCGGAATCAACTGCCACGCCGGACCCAGCACTCTTAGATTGTAAAAGATTACGAACAGCGGCGTCATCAGGGCTTCCAGCACGCCGACAAAAATGAAATTACCCAGCGCCTTGGCCAGGAACAACGCATTGGCCGGCGCCGGAGAAACCCGGTAGGCATCGAGCACCTGATTGCGCAACTCCCGCGCCCAGGTCTGGTTGAGCGCCACCACCGCGGCAAATAGAAACGCCACCCAGATCAATCCTCCCACGATGTGCCGCGACTCTTCCGCCAAGGGATCGAACGAGAAGCTGAAGATCACCACCACCAGCAACGAGAAAAACAGCATGGAATTGAGCGCGTCTTTCGAGCGCCACTCCAGGCGGATGTCTTTCACCAGCGTTGCCAGGGTCACCGCCCAAAGCGAATCCTCCGGAAGTTTCGTTGGGCTCGTCATTGAACGTCACCACCCGGAACGTCACCACGCGCGGGACCGGCTGCGCTGGCCAGGTTGGCCGTGCGGTCAACGATTTGCCCCGCCTGCATCCACACGAACTCGTCAGCCACGCCTTCCAGCAGCAGCGCCTGATGCGTGATGACAAAAATCGTTTTCCCCGCGTCGCGCATACCCCTGAGCAGCCCCACCATGGCGCGCGCCGAATGCACGTCCACGTTGGAGAACGGCTCATCCAGCAGCAGCACTCGCGGATCGTGCAGAATCGCGCGTGCCAGCGACATCCGCTGCCGCATCCCCTGCGAATATTGCCCCACGGGCCGCGTCAACTCCGGGTCAAGCCCGACTTTTCGAATCACTTCGCGAATCACCTCGTCGCAGCGTGCGTCTTTATTGCGCCTGTCTTTATTGCGCCTGTTGCCCACAATGCCGTAAAGCCGCGCAAAGTAGCGCAGGTTCTCCATGCCGCTCATCTCGTCGTAGAGCAGTGACGGATGCGCCATATATCCAATATCGCGGCAAGCCTCTTGCGGAGACTTGCCGAAAATCAAGATCTCGCCGCGCGTCGGCTGAGCCAGCCCGGCCAGCGCCCGCAACAGCGTGGTCTTCCCCGCTCCGTTCTCGCCGAGGATGGCGTGGAAGCGTCCCGCGTCAAACTCCGCGGTGACTCCGCGCAGCGCGGCAAAGCGTCCAAACTGCTTGATGACGTTGCTGACGGTGATGATCGGAATTGCAGGGTCGGTCACGGGAGTAGGGCGATCGCGAGCGGTCTCAGTCCAGCCACGAGTTTACTGAAGGCTTGAAATCTGTACACTTGGCGTACGCGAGTACAGAGGTCCTTCGCTTCGCTCAGATGTAATGAAAACCAAAAAGGCGTGCCTCCAAGGGTAGAGTACGTGCTCGAAGCACAAGCCCTGAAGGAGGCACGAGATGATCCACGTAGGCGTAGATCTTCACCA